>Ga0194060_10000402_pt1 | contig 31903 bp, 30 predicted proteins | sample SepL225m_MetaG_FD_163427 | JGI IMG/M metagenome (GOLD analysis project Ga0194060, IMG submission 163427) | Anoxic zone freshwater microbial communities from boreal shield lake in IISD Experimental Lakes Area, Ontario, Canada - Sep2016-L222-5m | ecosystem: Environmental > Aquatic > Freshwater >...
TAATACGGGTGTTGTGGTGAAATAGAGAGAAGATCGCAACTTTACCACGATACTGCTCAAACCTGTTTAAGCGAAAAAATATATAGCCTGACAGCAAAAGTCAACCCTTGATAAAACCGAAATAATATCGGTTTGAAAAAGTAGCAATTTTCCTTGATTTTGCCGAGTTTCCTGTGATATAAAACCTCGCTATTCAATTCACACGCCTCGGTTGATCCGGTGGTGTCCCTAAGGCGGTTAGATGTCGGGGATTCGGCGGGGCGGAGGAAAAACCAAAGGAGAAATACCATGTCAAGTATCAGCATGAAGGAACTGTTGGAAGCTGGTGTCCACTTCGGTCACCAGACAAAACGTTGGAACCCCAAGATGAAACCCTACATTTTCGGGGCACGTAACGGCATCTACATCATTGACCTGCAGAAAACCGTGCGCTACTTCAAAACCGCATACAGCTTTGTCAAAGAAGCCGCTCAGGATGGCTGTACCGTACTGTTTGTCGGCACCAAAAAGCAGGCTCAGGATTCCGTGGCCGATGAAGCGGTTCGCTGCGGCATGCACTATGTCAACCAGCGCTGGCTTGGCGGCATGCTGACAAACTTTACCACCGTAAAACAGAGTATAGACCGTCTCAAAAAAATTGATGCCATGTTCGAAGATGGCACCATCGATGCCTACACAAAAAAGGAAGCTCTGCAGTTTACCCACGATCGTGAAAAACTTCAAAAGACCCTTGGCGGCATAAAAACGATGACGAAGCTCCCCGGCGTCATGTTTGTAATTGATCCCAAAAATGAAGAGATTGCCGTTCAGGAAGCCAACAAACTTGGCATTCCTGTAGTTGCCGTTGTTGACACAAACTGTGATCCTGATCCGATTGATTACGTAATTCCAGGCAACGATGACGCAATTCGTGCGATTCGTCTCCTCTCCGCAAAAATGGCTGATGCCATTTTAGAAGGTGTTCAGGCCCGCAGAGCCGCCCTGCAGAAGGACAACGAAGTTCCGATAGAGTACGAACCTGAAGAAATCACTGCTCAAGAAGCCGCTGCTGAAGCGTTTACCGAATAATTCCAATTTAAAATTTTTCCTGATAAACAGGACAGGAGGATTAGTAATGGCTGTAACAGCTGCACAGATATCTGAATTAAGAAAATCAACCGGCGCCGGAATGCTGGATTGCAAGAAGGCTCTTGAGCAGACAGAGGGAAATTTTGAGCAGGCTGTTGATTTCCTGCGGACGAAGGGGCTTGCCGCCGCTTCCAAAAAAGCTGGTCGTGCCGCTACTGAAGGCATGGTTGCCGCTCTTGTAAACGCTGAAGGCAACAAAGGCGTGCTGCTTGAGATCAACAGTGAGACTGATTTCGTTGCAAAGAACGAGAAATTCCAGGGTTTTGTAAAAGACATTGCAAACCACATACTGCAGACGGATCCAGCATCGGTTGAGGAGCTTTTTGCTCAGCCCTACTGCGGCGACACCACTAAAACTATCCAGACAATGTTAAATGAAGCAATTTCGGTTATCGGCGAAAACATGCAGATCCGCCGCTTCAGCAGCTATGTGGTTCCGGGAGCCGGCGCCATTGGATCATACATTCACGCCGGCGGGAAAATAGGTGTTCTGGTAGAAGCAATCTGCGACAACGCCGCTGCTGCCAAGGATCCGGTTTTTGCAGCTTTTGTCAAAGACGTTGCAATGCATTCCGCCGCTGCCTCTCCTCGTTATGTTCAGCGGAGCGAAGTTGATGCTGATGTGCTTGAGCGGGAGAAGGACATTTACCGCGCCAAGGCACGCGAGACCGGCAAACCTGAAAATATTATCGAAAAGATTATTGATGGCCAGGTCAACAAATTCTATGCAGAGATATGTCTGCTTGAGCAGCAGTTTGTAAAAGACACTGACAAAAACATCAGGCAATTGGCTGATGAGACAGGTAAAGCGCTCTGCACGACCATAACCATTACCCGTTTCACTAAATATGCATTAGGAGAAGGTCTGGAAAAGAAGGAATCCGACTTTGCTGCCGAGGTGGCGGCAGCTGCCGGCCTTTAATCTTTTCATCGAAGCCGGCCTGAAATGGCCGGCTTTTTTTATACTTTAATTTCCGGAGGCTCAATATGAGCAGAAAATCCTACACCAGGGTACTTTTGAAACTTTCCGGTGAGTCCCTAGCGGGAGATCAGGGCTACGGCATCGATGCAGCAACTCTTAACACAATTGCCGGCGAGGTTAAAGAGGTAGTAGACAGCGGGGTGCAACTCGCGCTGGTTATTGGTGGCGGCAATATTTTCCGGGGACTGGCGGCTTCATCCAAAGGAATGGATCGGACAAGTGCAGACCATATGGGGATGTTAGCCACAGTCATCAACTCTCTTGCCATGCAGGATGCGCTTGAAAAACAGGGCGTTTCGACTCGTGTTCAGTCGGCAATTGCGATGCAGGAGGTAGCAGAGCCGTATATTCGGCGCAGGGCCATGCGCCACCTTGAAAAAGGGAGGGTTGTAATTTTTGGAGGAGGCACCGGAAACCCCTATTTTACGACCGATACGGCCGCCAGTTTGCGGGCTATGGAAATTAACGCCCAAGTTATTCTTAAAGGGACTAAAGTTGACGGAATCTATTCCGCAGACCCAAAGAAGAATCCTGATGCGGTCAAAATATCCAGGCTGACATACATTGATGTTCTAAAAAAAGGGCTCCAGGTCATGGATGCAACGGCTATATCACTCTGTATGGATAATAATCTGCCGATTATTGTGTTTGACCTGACGACAAAGGGCAATATCAAAAAAGTTATATGTGGTGAAGAGATTGGCACCATCGTACAAGGAGAATAAACCATGCCAAAAAAAACTCTTGATGAAATGAAGATCCATATGGAAAAAACGTTGGGCGTTCTGAAGAATGAATTTCAGAAGATCCGTACCGGGCGGGCCAGTACCGGCATTCTTGACTCCATAACCGTCGAATATTACGGCAACACCTCGTCTCTCAGTCAGGTAGCAACCCTTGCAGTTCCCGAGGCTCGTACCATTACCATCACCCCTTGGGAGGCCAAGATCATTCCGACGATCGAGAAGGCGATCATGAACGCCAACATCGGCCTTACCCCATCTAACGACGGCAAATCTATTCGCCTGAATCTCCCGCCTTTGACAGAAGAGCGCCGTAAGGAGATCGTAAAAGGTCTCAGAAAGAAAGCTGAAGAAGACAAGATCGCTATCAGAAACATTCGCCGGGATGCGATCGATAAAATGAAGAAACTTGAAAAAGATAAGGCTATTACTGAAGACGAATTAAAAAAGCACGAAAAAGAGATTCAGGAAATTACAAAAAGTTTTGAGTCCAGGATAGATGAGGCTGTCGCGCATAAAGAGAAAGAGGTGCTGGAAGTCTGATGATCCCGCTTGATCCGAATAAACTTCCTGTTCACCTGGCAGTGATCATGGATGGGAACGGTCGCTGGGCGCAGCAGCGGATGCTTAAGCGTATTGTCGGTCATCAGCGCGGCGCGGAAACCGTCAAGATGGTAGTTGAGCAGGCTTCGCTGCTTGGCATCAAATATCTGACTCTTTTTGCTTTCTCATCTGAAAACTGGTCGCGGCCGGCTTTTGAAGTGAGGGCACTCATGGCTCTGCTCAAAAAATATATGCGTCAGGAAACTGTGAGGATGATGCGAAAGAATATCCGTTACAACGTTATCGGCAACCGGAGTGAACTGCCGGAAGACGTTAACGAGACTCTTGACACAGCAATTCAAAAAACCTCAAAAAACACCGGCATGGTTTTGACGCTTGCCATCTCTTACGGTGGCAGACAGGAGTTGTGCCGGGCCGCTGCGAAACTGGCCCAGGATGCAGTAGACGGCAGGCTCTCCCCAGGCGAAATCACAACTGACATTTTTGGCGGCTACCTGGATACAGGCAATCTGCCTGACCCAGATTTTCTTATCCGCACCAGCGGTGAAATGCGGATCAGCAACTTTCTCCTCTGGCAGCTTGCCTATACTGAACTCTACTTCACCGAAACAAACTGGCCGGATTTTACAATTAACGAACTGCACAAAGCTCTTGTCGACTTTCAATCTAGGGAGCGGCGTTTCGGCATGACCGGCGATCAGGTAACAGAGAGGGGGCACCAATCAAACGCCTGATTTCAGCGGGCATTTTGCTGCCAATTGTCATCCTGACTGTTTTAAAGGGTGGTCCAGTCCTGCTCGCCTGTTTTTTGGCTCTGCTGTCAGCCATCGGTATCACAGAATTCTATTCAATGGCTCTGCCTGAACGAAAAATGGAGCGGTGGCTGGCAGCGTTATCCGGCACTGCTTTGATTTTTATACCTTTTGCAGATAGCGAAAGAGCCATCCTTTCAGTAATCAGCCTCCTCTTTATCATCTTTTCACTTTTGTTTCTGTTTAGAATTAGAACCATTGAAACGGCGGCGCAGGAAGTAGCGTTTGCCCTGCTGGCGTTTCTCTATATTCCGGTTCTGCTGATGCATCTTGTTCTGCTCCGCCAGACCCCTTATGGTGTGCAGTGGCTGTTTGTTATCATGCTGATTGTAATGACTAACGACTCTGCCGCCTATTACACCGGCTGCACTTTTGGCAAACGCCGCCTTTATACGCTCGTAAGTCCGAAAAAGAGCGTTGAAGGAGCAATCGGCGGCCTGTCAGGCAGTCTTGGCGGTGTCATGCTTGCAAAGTTTACGTTTTTTCCTCAATTGACTTATGCCGATGCTATCATTACAGCCCTTATAATCGGCATGGTAGGGCAGGTCGGCGACCTGTTTGAATCTCTGCTGAAGCGCAGTTTTGGCGTCAAGGATTCCGGCACACTTATTCCGGGACATGGCGGAGTGCTTGACCGCATGGACAGCATTCTGTTTGCCGCCCCGGTTACCTACTATTACGTGCTCTTCTTTTTTAAAGGGTGACCGATGAAAAATATTACTATTCTCGGTTCAACCGGCTCTATCGGCGTTAATACTCTGGAAATTGTTGCAGCTCATACGGATAGATTCCGGGTAGTAGCCATGACAGCCGGAAAAAACCTGGAACTCTTCACGCGTCAGATCAGACAGTTCGCACCGCGAATTGCGGTTGTTGCATCTCACGCTGATGTTCCACGCCTTAAAGATCTATGTAGCGGCATGGACGTTACCGTGCTTGGCGGGGTGGAAGGTTTAATCGCAGCGGCAACGGCAGATGAAACGGAAATGGTGGTTGCCGCAATCGTGGGCGCTGCCGGTCTTGTTCCAACGGCTGCTGCCATCCGTGCCGGCAAGGATATTGCACTTGCCAATAAGGAAATTCTTGTTACTGCCGGACATCTATTCATGGATCTGGTGACAGAATTTGGAGTCAGGCTTTTTCCGGTCGACAGCGAGCATAGTGCCATTTTTCAATCTTTGGAAGGTCACAGAAGCGAGGATATTAGCAAAATAATACTTACCGCATCCGGCGGCCCGTTTTTGAACACCCCTGCAGCAGATCTATCAACTGTGACTGTGCCGGACGCCCTCAATCATCCTAACTGGAATATGGGTAATAAAATCACCATCGATTCTGCAACCATGATGAATAAAGGGTTGGAAGTGATTGAAGCCCGTTGGCTTTTTAATACGGGAGTCGATAAAATTCAGGTCAACATTCATCCGCAGAGTATCATCCATTCAATGGTTGAATATATAGACGGCTGCGTTATCGCTCAACTTGGGACTCCCGATATGAAAGCCCCCATAGCGTATGCTCTAGCCTATCCTGAAAGAATTGTCACTGGAGTCAAATCCCTCGATCTGACAGCCCTTTCAGGGCTCACATTCTTTAACCCAGACACCGCTAAATTCCCCTGTTTAGAGCTTGCGTATCGTGCTGTCACATCGGGAGAGAGTATGCCGGCAGTCATGAATGCCGCAAATGAGGTTGCCGTCTCAGAATTTCTTGCAGGCCATATCGGCTTTACCAGGATTGCCGAGACCATCGAGCGCACGATGGCTGCCCACTCCGCACATGATTTGTTGTCGATTGACGAAGTATTGAAGGCGGATCTCTGGGGCAGGGAGTATGCCACTGAAATATGCAAGGAAACAGGGCACTGATATGATTGTACTTGGAAAACTATTTTATTTTATATTGGCTCTCGGGCCGCTTATTTTTGTCCACGAACTGGGCCATTTTTTGCTTGCTAAATTTTTCGGAGTGCGGGTTGAAAAATTCTCTCTCGGGTTTGGTCCGAAGCTGTTCGGCAAAAAAATCGGCGATACCGAGTATCTGCTCTCTGCCTTCCCTCTTGGCGGCTACGTCAAAATGTTTGGCGAGGGTGGCTATATTGAAGGCGGAGAAGTTCATACCGCTGACGGGGTCGATAATATACCGTCTGAACAACTGCCGCTAAATACTCTCCGTGAATTGACTGAAGATGAGAAACAGTACTCGTTTGCCCATAAGTCAGTGCTGAGCCGTATCGGCATAGTCATTGCGGGGCCGCTCTTCAACATGCTCTTTGCCTGGCTTATATTCATCATCCTCTGTATGGTCGGCGTACCTACCGTTACGACTAAAATTGGCGAGGCACTTAAGGACAGACCGGCCGCCAAAGCCGGAATACAAAAAGGTGATGTAATCTCGGCAATTAACAATAAACCGGTTTACCGCTGGGATCAAATAGCGGAAGGTGTGGCGGCCAGCAAAGGGCAACCGCTGCTATTATCCGTGAAACGCGGTGCCCAGCAACTCTCTTTTACCATCACTCCGGAGCCGCGCGTTTCAAAGAATCTGTTCGGCGAAAAGGTTGACAGTTTTGCTGTGGGAGTGGCATCGGCGGGAGAGGTGATAACGGAATATTTCGGCCCATTGGAGGCGCTGGTAAAAGGTACTGAACAGACTTGGAAGGTAATTGAGCTTACCTTCATGTCTCTCGTCAAGATGGCGCAACGTATCGTGCCGATGGACAGTGTCGGCGGTCCGATCATGATTGCGGACATGGCTGGAAAGATGGCTGAATCGGGCGGCACCAGCTTTCTGGCTTTCATTGCGCTGATTTCGATCAATCTCGGTGTCCTCAACCTTCTGCCGATACCGGTGCTGGATGGCGGGCATCTGTTATTCTTTTTTGCGGAACTTCTCTTCCGTCGTCCGGTACCGCAAAAGATTCGTGAATATTCCCAGCAGATTGGGATGGCGCTGTTGCTCGGTCTTATGGTGTTGGCTTTCTACAATGATATTATCAGGTATTTCGTCACCCGTACGGGATAGATATGAAGATACTTGCCATCGATACGTCTACCGCATCTGCCTCTATTGCTGTTGCTGTTGACGAGCGGGTCGTTGCCGAGTCTCTGCTGAACACCGACCGCACCCTGTCAGCGCGCCTTGTGCCTGAAATTGAGCGGCTCCTGACAACATCCGGCTTGTCGTTTCAAGACATTGACATATTCGCTGCGTCCATAGGTCCCGGTTCCTTCACCGGCGTCCGTGGCGGCATTGCGGCCATTCAGGGTCTGGCACTGGCAACCGGCAAGCCTTGCGTCGGCTATTCATCCCTGGTACTGCTGGCGATGAATTTTACTTTTTCTACAAATCTGGTTTGTCCGCTGCTTGACGCCCGAAAGAGCGAGGTTTACGGCGCACTTTTTGATTGTTCATCAGTTATCCCTGTATCGCGCATAACCGATGATGTTCTGTCACCGGCAAAACTTCTCGAACGTATTGCCGCTGTGACCACCGGACCGGTTATTTTCGCTGGCGAAGGAGCGGTGCGCTATCACGATCTCATCGCCGAGCGACTGGGCGATCAGGCGGTTTTTGCTCCATACCCATTCAACTCTCCACGTGCCGCCAATGGCACGTTATTGGCTATGCACGTCTGGCAAAATGGCGCTCTGCTCGAACCATCGCACCTGCTTCCGCTCTATCTGCGTGCCTCTGATGCTGAACTTAACCGTACGAAGAATGGATCCGGTGCAGTAAAAGCTGCACCTCTTCAATAAACCCAATCAAGGAGCCTGATATGAGATTACGAGGAGCTATTTTGTTGATGACCTTTGCCACGGTGCTGGCGTTTACCGGCAGCGCCACAGCAGTAGAACCGGTTAAACCTCTGATCGTCGGAATGGAGCTTGCCTACCCGCCGTTTGAGATGACTGACAAGGCCGGAAAACCATCGGGTGTCAGTGTTGAGATCGCTACTGAACTGGCAAAAAGTCTGGGGCGACCGGTTGTTATCCAGAACACGGCTTTTGACGGACTGATTCCGGCGCTTAAGACCGGAAAGGTTGATCTGGTTATTTCATCGATGACTGCGACTGCTGAACGGGCAAAGTCCATTGATTTCTCCGATCCATATCTTTCGACCGGACTCTGTCTGCTGTTAAAGAAGGATTCTTCTGCTAAAAATATTACCGACCTTGATAAAGCCGAAGTCAAAATAGCGGTAAAAAAGGGGACAACCGGGCATATTTATGCGACGACCCGACTGAAAAAAGCGCAGATACTGGTGCTCGATAAAGAGTCGGCAGCGGTTCTGGAAGTCTCACAAGGCAAAGCTGATGCCTTCATTTACGACCAGATGTCCACCTACCAGAACTGGCAGCGTAACAAGGCAACCACAAAAGTGATACTTGAACCATTCCAGAGGGAATCCTGGGCGGTCGGCATACGCAAAGGCAATGAAACTCTTAAAAACAGCGTCAACGCATTTATCAAGGAGTTCCGTGCCAAAGGCGGTTTCGATCAGTTGGGGGATCGTTATCTGAAAGAGATGAAGGATGAATTCAAGCGGCTCGGCTACCCCTTTTTCCTTTAAGCCCCAGAGCGGAGTTGCTCATTGAAGCATTTGCTCATAAATATCGACGGGCAGCCTGTTGCAGTGGCTGCCCGGATTGTTTCCTGGTTCCTGGTGGCACTATTGGCTGCTGCCATGTTCAGCTTTGCTTTCAGCCAGTTGCAGTATGGCTGGGAGTGGAGCGCCATCTGGCAGTACCGGCAAAAATTTCTCCAGGGGTGGATGATGACGGTCATTATTTCAGCCGCCGCCCTGGTGGCCAGTCTAGTCATTGGTCTACTGACCGCGCTAGCGCGGCGGTCGTCATTTCTGCCGCTGCGCTATGCAGCTCTGCTTTATGTTGAAACAATCCGTGGTACGCCGTTGCTGGTGCAGATCCTGATCCTGTTTTATGTCGTGGCAAACGCCTTTGGTGTTGAAAACCGGTACGTGGTCGGAATAATGACGCTTTCTCTGTTCGCCGGCGCCTATCTGGCTGAAATGATCCGCTCCGGCATTGAAAGCATTCGTGATTCACAGCTCGAATCTGCCCGAGCCATTGGACTTACCCGCGTTCAAACGTACCGTTACATTATTTTCCCCCAGGTGGCGCGGCAGCTCATTCCACCTCTCACCGGCCAGTTTGCCTCGATTATCAAAGATTCATCACTGCTATCCATCATTGCCGTCAGCGAATTCACCCTGAACGCCCAGGAAGTAAACGCCTTCACCTACAGCACGCTGGAAAGTTATCTGCCGCTTGCAGTCGGCTACCTGCTGCTGACTCTGCCTATTTCTCTGATAAGCCGTACCCTGGAACGGAGATTTCACTTTGCAACTTGAATTCTGCGGCCTCAGTAAACAGTTCGGGGTGCATCAGGCGTTGCGTGATGTTACCCAAACGGTTCCGGAGTTCCAGACTCTGGCAATCATCGGCCCATCCGGTGGTGGCAAGACCACACTCTTGAGACTCATCGCCGGCCTGGAAATCCCGGAGAAAGGGCACCTCCGTATCAACGGCCAGCGGCTTGAAGTGGATGAAGTGGAGCTGTTGGCGCACCGCCGCACTGTCGGTACGGTGTTTCAGGCATACAACCTTTTTCCTCATCTGACCGCGCTGGAAAATGTGCTGCTACCGCTGGTAAAGGTTCATGGACTCTCGGAAAGGGAGGCGCTTGACACTGCCGAAGCACTGTTTGAACGCTTCCAGTTGGCCGGACACGCGCAGCGGCGACCGGCGGAACTCTCCGGAGGTCAGCAGCAGCGGGTTGCCATCGTCCGCGCCATCGCCATCAAACCGCGCTTTCTTCTTTTCGATGAGCCTACTTCCGCGCTTGATCCTGAGATGACGGCAGAGGTGCTTGATTTTATTGTGGAACTGCGTGGGGAAGGGCGTGACCTGATTATCGTCACGCACAATATGGGATTTGCCAGAGAAGTATCAGACCACTGTCTTTTTGTTGCCGATGGCGAGGTGCAGGAGAGCGGTCATTCAAGTGAGTTATTCAGAAATCCGCGCAATCCGTTGCTGGTCAATTTTCTCGCTAAGGTGCTTCGTTACTGATTCCTGCTGCCATATCTGCAATAGTTTCACAAAGCCTATGTCACAAAACCACTATTTCATTCCAAAGCAAGAATTCTAATAATTATTCTAATAATTATCATTCGTATCCGGTTAGGTTTTTGCACGACGGCGTTTTTACTTAACTGTCTGATTTTGTTAGTTTTACCTGATTTTCTTGTTTTTTGACTTTGCGGTTCGGCTACTTCATTTGCAATTTGATGGCGTAATTCTCGTACCCTTGAGATGCTGACCGGTTCATTGTGCTGCTGCCGACAGTAGATAGCAAGCAGCAGATAGGTAATGAGTCCGCCAAGCAGTTGAACCATGAGACCGTATCTGCTTCTGGCAATCAGGTGGTACACCTTGAGGTGCCGTTTCCACCAGTCGAAAAAGGTCTCTATGTTCCAGCGCAGCTTATAAACCTGAGCCACTTCTTCAGCAGTCAGATCGTAACGGTTGGTTGTAACCCAAAAATCTTTGCCGTCGATACGGTAGCCAACAAGGCGCAGCTCTTTCTCAGTCTGGTTTACACCCTTGGTGCCGAGAAGCACAACTTGGTCAGAGAAGACAATACTAAGGGTAGCGTCTTTGATTGTCTGCTCTTTTGCGGAACCGGCGGCTTTGTCTTGGCTGGAATTACGGTATGGTTCCGTACGTCTGGCTGGTCAGGATCAATTGAACAGGCAAAAACAGCTAAAAATATTGCTATTGTTCCTGTTTCTGCATAATATTTGACAGGTTTTATCATATAAACTTTTGGATAGCGCTTAAGATCTGAACACGATGAATAAAAAATGAGTGATTAGGGAGCTTTACCAGATGGTACAACTATTAAATATTTCGAGACAGCATGGATCACAGATTCTTTTTCGTGACGCCTCCTGTCAGATTTTGCCCGGTACTCACACCGGCCTGGTCGGTCCCAACGGTGCCGGGAAAACTACTATTTTCCGGATCATTGCGGGGGAGGAAGAGCCTGATTCTGGTGAGGTGATTCTGCCCAAAAAAACTACCATCGGCTATTTTTCTCAGGATGTAGGAGAAATGTCTGGGCGCTCCGCTCTTGAGGAAGTTATGGCTGCATGCGGTTCTGTCGTGCGGTTGGCGGTCAAGATGCAGGCGATGGAAGCTGAGATGTGTGAACCGCAGTCTGACGACCAGATGGCAGAACTTTTGGAGCGCTACGGTACTGCGGTGGAAGAGTTTGAGCATATGGAAGGGTATGACCTTGATTCTCGTGCTCAGGCGGTGCTTACCGGGCTTGGGATCGGGCCTGACCGCTATAACCATCCGGTCGAATCGTTCAGCGGCGGTTGGAAGATGCGCATAGCCTTGGCTAGTATATTGACCCTTAAGCCTGATGTGCTGCTGCTCGATGAGCCAACCAACCATCTGGATGTCGAATCGATTATCTGGCTGGAAGAGTGGCTCTCTAGTGAATTTAAAGGGGCGCTCCTGATGACGAGCCATGACCGCGACTTTATGAATCGGGTTGTCACCAGAATTATCGAGGTAGCCAACGCTACAATTACAACGTATGGAGGAAATTATGATTATTATGAAAGAGAGCGGGATATCCGCCGGGAGCAGTTGATTGCTTCATATAATAGGCAACAGGAAATGCTGGCAAAGGAAGAGGAGTTTATCTCACGCTTTGCCGCGCGCGCTTCCCATGCAGCCCAGGTTCAATCGCGGGTCAAGAAACTGGAGAAGATCGAGCGGATTGAGATCCCCGCAGAAGAGCGTACAGTCCGTTTTGGTTTTGCAGACCCCCCGCGCAGCGGCGATGACGTCGCGGCTTTTGAAAACCTGGGCAAGGTGTGGATTTCGCCGGATGGCCTGGGAAAGCCGGTTTTTCACGGCATCTCCGGTATGGTGAAACGACTTGATAAAATTGCTGTTGTCGGCGTGAATGGCGCTGGTAAATCAACCTTTCTAAAGATTCTTGCCGGTCAGACCGAAGCTACTGAAGGAAATGTGACGATCGGCGCTAACGTCGAGACAGGATACTTCAGTCAGCACGCAATGGAACTGCTTGATCCAAAAAAAAGCATTTTTGAAACGCTGCAGGAGTGTATGCCGCTGGCAACTGTAGGCATGATCCGAAATCTGCTGGGAGCCTTTCTCTTCTCGGGTGACGCAGTTGAGAAGCGGATTGAAAACATATCGGGAGGAGAAAAAAGCAGGGTGGTGCTTGCTACGATTCTCTCACGTCCGGTAAATTTTTTGATACTGGATGAACCGACCAACCATCTTGATATCCGTTCAAGAGAGATGTTGCTGGAGACGTTAAAAAACTTCGGCGGCACGATTATTCTGGTCAGTCACGACCGGCATTTTCTACGCCTGCTTGTAGACAGGGTGTACGAGATTGATCATGGTGAAATGCGGATGTATGAAGGTAGCTATGATTATTATCTTTCAAAGACAATATGAATATATTGAGTGGAGATATTTACACCCTCACAGATAACATATGACATGTCAACCGTTTACTTGCATCCTGGTTAATCTTGATTATAATCAGCATGTGTAATGTCAATTTAAGCAATGTAAGGATAAATATGCGTCTGACTCCAGCTACCGAGCTAGAATATCGCTGCGGTAAACTTCAAGAATATATGCTGTTCGAATCGCTGGACGCCGTTATTATTGTACAGAATGCGGATCTGTTTTATTTTACCGGAACTGTTCAGAGTGGAAATCTTTACGTGCCGGCGTCAGGCCAGTCTATTTACATGGTACGCAAAGACGTGGGGCGTGCCAGGATGGAGTCTGGTCTGAAGGAAGTTATTCCCTTTTTGTCATTGAAGGATATGCCAAAAATACTGGCTGATTATGGATACTGTGAGCCGAAACGTATCGGGCTGGAATTGGATGTTTTGCCGGTAAACTTTTTTGAACGATATCGTATTCTCTATCCTGAGGCCGTTTTCATAGACGCAACACCACAGATTAGAAAAGTCAGGATGATAAAATCACACTACGAGATTCACCTTATGAAGGATGCCGCTGATCAGGTTGATCTGGCGTATCGTCGTGCCCGCGAAATTATTGCCGTCGGCATGACCGATCTGGATGTAGCCGCGGAGCTTGAATATACCCTCCGCAAAGCCGGTCATCAGGGGTTGATTCGTATGCGCGGCTTTAATACAGATGTCTGTTACGGGCAGATATTTTCCGGCTGTGACAGCGCAGTGCCGGCTTACATGGATGCTCCACTTGGAGGGATGGGTCTTAACCCTTCTTTTGGTCAAGGGGTCGGGATGAAGCTTATTGAGCCTAATGAACCGGTAATAGTTGATATTGCCGGATGTGTCGATGGCTATCTGACTGATCAAACCAGAGTATTTTCAGTTGGAACGCCGTCTGATCGAATGCGAAGAGCCTACGATGACATGGTGAGAATTCAGACATTGATGACCGAAGTTGCCAAAGTTGGATTGAGTTGGGGGGAACTATACTCTATATGCCATAATTACGCTGTTGAAATGGGGTACATTGACAGTTTTATGGGGGCAAAAGGGGCGCAGGTCTCGTTTATCGGTCATGGCCTTGGAGTGGAAATTGACGAGTACCCGTTTATTGCCAGAGGTTACGATCAGATGAAGTTGGAAGTTGGTATGGCATTCGCTTTTGAGCCGAAGGTCGTCTTTCCCGGGGAAGGCGCCATAGGCATTGAAAATACCTTTTATTTGAGTAATGACGGGCTTAAACGCCTTACCCACTCAAGTGACGAGCTAGTAATTTTGAGTTGATTTAAGACGGCAAAATTTTTGTTGCATTTTTTGTATACGGTCGAGTATAACGGCAGTGTAAATCTTGTATACAGTATGCCATAAGAGTCCCCAGTTTCTCCCCCCGAACATAATATGGATCAGTTGTTGGGAAGCCGTAAGAGCTTTATATCCGGGTTTAACACCACACCACAAAAAGGAGAGTAAAACAATGGCCCTGAAAGACACACTCAAGCAGAAGATCGAGGCACACCGTCCCCGTACCGCCAAGCTCGTCAAAGAATTTGGCCAAGTTGTTATCGACAAAGTCACCATTGACCAGTGTATCGGTGGTGCCCGTGATATCCGGTCACTCGTAACCGATATCTCCTACCTTGATCCTCAGGAAGGGATACGGTTCCGAGGCATGACCATCCCTGAGACATTTGCAGCTCTGCCCAAGGCTCCAGGTTCGACATATCCTACTGTTGAATCCTTCTGGTATCTCCTTCTTACTGGCGACATTCCAACAGATGCTCAGGTTGCTGAAGTTGTATCTGAGTGGAAAACACGTCAGGTTGTTCCTCAGTATGTATTTGATGCGGTTCGTGCACTGCCGCGTGACAGTCACCCAATGGTCATGCTCTCCGTAGCCATGCTGGCAATGCAGAAAGACTCCAAGTTTGCCGGTTTCTATAACTCAGGCAAGTTCAATAAAATGATTGCATGGGAATCAGTTTATGAAGATGCCAGTGATATCGTTGCCCGTATCCCTATCGTTGCAGCTTTCATTTACAACCTGAAATATCGTGATGACAAGCAGATTGCCATCGATCCAACTCTTGACATGGGCGCCAACTTCGCTCATATGATCGGCCAGAAAGAAGAGTACAAAGATGTTGCCCGTATGTACTTCATCCTGCACTCAGATCATGAGTCCGGTAATGTTTCTGCTCACACAACCCATCTGGTACATTCTGCTCTCTCCGATCCTTATTATGCATACTCTGCTGGTCTAAACGGTCTGGCTGGCCCGCTGCACGGACTCGCAAACCAGGAAGTTCTCGACTGGACTCTCAAGTTCCAGGAAAAGTACTGCAAAGGTGTCGAACCTACTGCAGAACTGATCAAAGCTGCTCTTTGGGATACTCTTAATGCCGGTCAGGTTATTCCGGGATACGGTCATGCCGTTCTACGCAAGACCGATCCGCGCTATACATCACAGCGTGAGTTCTGCCTTAATACTCCGGGTCTCAAAGACTATCCACTCTTCAAGGTTATCGCCATGATCTTTGAAGTTGCTCCTGGCGTTCTCACTGAGCATGGTAAAACCAAAAACCCATGGCCAAACGTTGACGCACAGTCCGGCGTTATCCAGATGTACTTTGGTCTGACTGAGTTCGAATTCTACACCGTTCTGTTCGGTGTAGGCCGCGCACTCGGTTGTATGGCTAACATCACATGGGATCGTGGTTTGGGCTACGCTCTCGAGCGTCCGAAGTCTGTTACTACTCCTATGCTCGAAAAATGGGCAGCTGCCGGTGGACGCGAGTAGATTTATAGTTTTATGCTATTGTTTAATATCAAGGGGGGCGCAGAAATGCGTCCCCCTTGATATTTTCTGGGTTTCTCATTTGATCGAATGAACTGACCGCCTACCGCCCGCTTTTAATACCTTTTTCGAAAATTTCCTGAATCTGTTTGTCGTGATGCTTGACCCCATAACTGTATATTTGGGAACATAGCAAGCAGATTACACTTATGAATAATATTACTAAAAGCACCTGACGAATATTGGGTCTGCGACTTAGCTCTTGAGGGTCTGTTTTTTCGTTTACATTAATGCTGTCAATGTAGGCGTAATGCTTATTTGGCGAGGATAAAACATTGTTAACAGTGGGTTCAACATCAGTAAAACCTTTAAACTGACGAATGCGTTTTAGCTGAATGCTGCTGATATGGTTGTTTATGGCGGAACTGGCCGATTCGTTGATTAAGACAAACTGCATGGCAGTACAGATTTGCGACTTATTATCTTCAGCGGTACTGCTGTAATTTGTCATGACAACACGCGCAACAATATCTACGATACACCTTGATGATGGAACATACGCTTCCAGCAGAATCAATTCATCCATGTTAAACTTCTGATTGGTAAAGATTTTTATACCACCAGCGCTGATATTGACGGCGAGGGCCATTACATTTCCCCACGATTCATGGTACGGATCATATTGCTGCTCTTCTTCCGGTTTGTCTTGAGGCAATGCGACCGGTTCTACAAGAAAAAAACCCTCAAGGTTTTTCAGCTCCTTTGCACGTTCCTCGGATCGGAGTTTCATTCTTTTTGCATCCAGCCGACTCCTTTCTCTGGCTGCATCATCTTCACGACGTAGTTTAAGTTTGGCCTCCCATTGCTGTTTCACATTTTCAGGATTCTGGTCATAAAGTGTATGAAATATTATTGGCAGAAAAGCATCGACTCGGTAGAACTCCCGCATTTCATTTGCGATAGTTTCGCTGGTAAAACGAAGCAGCAGATCCTGCTCATACCCTTTACTAACAATGAAGGCTCGATAGGTGCGGGTATTGTCGTCACTCTGACTGGTTATTGTCAGAACTTGTCCAACACGGAGATTAACCCCTTCCGGCAATATGTCGCGGGAGAGCTGCAGAGAAACAAGGTCTTCATCAATTTCGTTGATAATTGCCCAATCGCGGAAAACCTTGGTGTTGGGCAGGGGAATCTTGACCTCGACCTTCATGCCGATGAAATAATTACTGGTATTATGATTGGAAGTACTCATTATTTAGGGCGGCAATCTGTAATCCGACTCATGTAATAAAACCTTGGAGGGAGCTTGAAAAGGGTTAGTGACATATTTTTATACTTGAAGGGAAAATACACCCTATACAAAGTTGGTGTCAATTCAATTTCCGATGAACTAGCTGGATTTCAAGGGAAACAGAGAGTGAGGGAATGCACAGTTTTATAAAACATCAGAAGTAAAATATTTGATTTAAATTTTCTTTCTTGCAATAAAGTGCAAGTAAAGTATAAAGGACTGGATATGTCTTGTTAAGGCGTACATCATACAAATAAAGGAGAAAGTATCAATGGCAAAATTTCTTGAAGTCTACAAATGTAATCTCTGCGGTAACATCGTTGAAACAATTCACGCCGGTGGCGGTTCTCTTACCTGCTGTGGTGAAAAGATGGCTCTGCTGACAGAAAACAGTGTCGACGCAGCCAAAGAAAAACATGTACCTGTTATCACAAAAGTTGATGGCGGCTATAAAGTTACGATTGGCAGCGTTGCTCATCCAATGGAGGAGAAGCATTACATTGAATGGATCGAGCTGCTTGCAGACGGCAAGGCATATCGCCAGTTTTTTAAATTTGGAGAAGTTGCTGAAGCGCTGTTCGCTGTTGAAGCAGCCAACGTTACTGCTCGTGAGCTGTGTAATCTTCATGGTGTATGGTCCGCTAATGACTGATGTGCCGTTTTTGTAGAAGCGTTGCAATTACCCATGAACATTCAGCTGCTTGATGAAAAAGTACTTTGACTGCCAACGGTTCACCGTCCTCTTATCGCGCGGTTTCAACTGAATCATTTACAAGGAGTTCTTTTACATGTATTTGGCACTGCAGGGTCTTTTTGACCCTGCGCTAGTGGCGTTGATTGCCGCACTTTTACTCGGTTGTGCCGGAATCCCTGGGCTGTTCCTGCGAAAACCTGGCACCGGGCAAAATATTGCCGCAACGGTATCCATCCTTGCCGCTCTGATCGGCGTGCCAGCCGCGCTGCAGTTGCTATTCAGTAATACGACAACGACCTATCAGCTCCTCTGGAACTTGCCATTTGGCTTGTGCGAGCTGGTTATTGACCCGCTTTCAGCTTTTTTCCTTATTCCCGTATTCCTTGTTTCTGCGGCCGGATCTGTTTTTGCGCTCGGCTATTGGCCCGCTGTTGAACATCGCGCCACCGAACGAGGCCTAACCTTTTTCTATGGTCTGCTTTCCTCCTCAATTGCTGTTTTACTCACTGCCCGTAATGACGTATTTTTTATCATGGTATGGGAAATAATGGCTCTTTCGGCCTACTTCCTGGTGGTGACGGAGCATGAGCGCGAGGAGGTCAGGCGTGCCGGAATTGTTTATCTCATTGCGACTCATATCGGTACAGCGGCGCTGTTCATCTATTTTTCGCTGCTGGCTGCCGAGACCGGCTCATTTACACTTCCTGAGGCCGGTTCCCTCTCTGCGTTATCTCCTGTTGCCGCAATAATGGCAGTTGCAGCGTTTATCGGTTTCGGCGCAAAAGCCGGCATCATGCCGTTTCACGTCTGGCTCCCTCCGGCTCATGCCAATGCTCCGAGTCACGTGTCGGCGCTTATGTCTGGCGTGATGCTGAAAATGGGGCTTTATGGTATCTTTCGCACACTGACTTTTTTTCATGATCCGCCACTGCTCTGGGGGTGGATTCTGACAGTATGCGGTATCAGTTCAGCGCTACTCGGGATTGCATTTGCGGTGGCTCAGCGGGATGTAAAACGTCTGCTGGCCTGCAGCAGTATTGAGAACATCGGCATTATCACAACCGGCCTCGGAGTTGCCCTGCTGGGGGTGTCCAGTCACAATCCTACATTGATTTACCTGGGCTTGGCAGGCGCACTGCTCCACATTTTTAATCACAGCTTGTTCAAGCCGTTACTGTTTCTCGGCTCCGGGGTCATTATACACAACAGCGGAACGCGAGAGATGAATCTGATGGGGGGGCTTGGCAAGGGGATGCCGCGACTGTCTCTCGTCTTTTTTGTCGGATCTGTTGCCATATGTGGCATCCCCCCTTTGAACGGTTTTGTCAGTGAGTTTTTACTCTATTTAGGTTTTTTTACACAATTAAAAGCTGGGAGTCTTGTGTATCTTGTGTTTTTAGCTCCGCTACTGGCACTGGTCGGAGGCCTCTCTGTCGTGGCTTTTACCAAACTGTACAGCTCCGTTTTTCTCGGCACACCACGCAGTTCCGCTGCGGCGCACCCTCATGAACCTGGGGGCACGATGCTGCTGCCGATGGCGTTTTTTGCCCTGATATCCCTTCTGATCGGAGTTGCTCCGCAACAGGCTCTACGTCTGGTGTCTCCTGCGATCACGGCGTTTTATCCGCAGCTTTCACTAATATCTGCAGGTGCAGAATATGGTGCTATTATGGGCAGACTCTCTCTGGTCACTCTGCTTATTTTGTTGTTAGCGCTTGTAGCTGCGCTGCTCTGGAAGTGGCGACTGAATAAAAATCTGGTCTCATCCGCTTCAACCTGGGGATGTGGATATCAACGGGGAACATCGCGTATGCAGTACCACGGCTCATCGTTTTCAGAGCTTGCTGTTTCCGTATTCAATGGTATTATGCGCCAACGAGTCGAACGTCCGGTTTTGGATGGCCTTTTTCCCGTCCGGTCACGCTGCATCGACACACCAACAGAAACCTTTCTGGAGCGGATAATTGCACCACTTTTTGACGGAGCCGGGATGCTCTTCGTTTTTCTGCATCGTCTGCAGCATGGCTTGATGCAGATTTATATGCTTTATATATTTGCCACGCTTTTTATTCTGATGCTTTGGGCAAACTGATGTTTTCCTGGGAGCGACCATGACAAACAGCATCATCCACATATTTCTTGCACTCACCATGCCGCCGCTTCTGTTAGGGGTGATCGGCAAAACGAAAGCCGCGTTTGCCGGAAGGGTTGGCGCGCCATTTTTGCAGCCGTATCATGATATTATCCGCCTGCTGCAGAAAGGGTCCGTCTTCAGTACTACTACCACATGGGTATTTCGCGCCGGTCCGATTGTTGCGCTCGCAACTACTGCGGTTGCCGCACTACTCGTTCCTTTTGGCGCACATCCGGCTCCGGTCTCCTTTGATGGTGACATGATTCTCTACGCCTATCTGTTTGCCATGGGGCGTTTTTTTACCATGTCGGCGGCTCTGGACACCGGTTCAAGTTTTGAAGGGATGGGCTCTGCCCGTGAGGCTACCTACTCCTGCCTTGCCGAGCCGACACTCTTTTTTGCCCTGATTACCCTGTCGCGACTTTCCGGTACATTTTCTCTCTCGACGATGCTGGTAAACATCAGCCTCGGTGTCTGGCTGGATACAGGCGCTGCGCTACTGCTCCTGGTTGGCGGGATGTTTATCGTTCTGCTGGTAGAAAACTGCCGTATTCCGTTCGATGATCCGAACACCCATCTGGAACTGACCATGATCCACGAAGTCATGGTGCTTGATCACAGTGGTCCGGCTTTTGGCATAATTCAGTATGCCGCAGCGCTCAAGCTGTTTGTACTTGGAGCTTTTTTTATTCATCTGGCGCTGCCGTATGCGACCGGTAATCCGCTGCTAGATTGGGGACTTTTCATCATTTCCATGCTGGAGCTGGCCGTTGTCATCGGGATTGTAGAATCAGTCATGGCGCGTCTGCGCCTGATTCGTATTCCTCAACTGCTGGTTGCCGCCACCATTCTTGCGGCATTCTCTACTCTGCTGGTCATCAGGTGAAGCCATGTTTTCTTTAGCCGATCAACTTCTCGTCCTGGTACTACTGATAAACTTTATCTCGCTCGGCACCAGCCGTCTGATTTTTTCAATCCGTGCGGTGGCGGTTCAAGGGGTCATCCTCGGGATTCTGCCAGGTCTGATGCATCCCTTTTCCTGGCATCTGGTCGGGATTACGATTGTCATAATTGCGGTCAAAGGGTTTATAATTCCGATGCTGCTCAGTCGCGCCGTCCGTTCTGCCGAGATCAAACGCGAGTACGAACCTTTTTTGGGTTACGTCCCGACTTTGCTGCTTGGTGCGATCTTTACGGCTCTCTCATTCGGATTTGCCGGTAAGCTGCCGATGCTCCCCGAACATCAGAATTTCATGTTTGTCCAGGCATCAATAGCCACACTGATGACCGGTTTTTTGGTGCTGACAACCAGGCGCAAGGCTATTTCGCAGGTTATCGGCTATCTCGTCATGGAGAACGGCATATTCATTTTCGGCCTGCTGCTGGCGGAGGCGATGCCGATCATGGTTGAAGCTGGGGCGCTGCTCGATCTTTTGGTCGGCACTTTTGTCATGGGTATTGTTATCAACCAGATCAGCCGTGAGTTCTCTTCGCTTGATACTTCGCTTCTGACCTCTCTGAAAGAGGAGTAGTTTAATGTTTGCTGCCCTGATAATCCTCCCGCTGGTCGGAGCCGCTGTAACCTGGCTGATTCCTTATGATCGACTGCGTCCAAAGGTACTGGCGCTCTTTGCTTTTGTACATCTTGCTCTCACTATTCAGCTTCTGGCATTTACCCCCCCAGAATCCCCCGGTGGCTGGTTTCATCTCGATGCCATAGGTAAAATTGTGCTTCTAAGTACCAGCATCCTCTTTTTTACCTGTGCGCTATACTCTATCGGCTACCTTTTTTATCGTCGTGAACGCTCCAACCGCGTGCTCTGCGCCGGACTTCTTGTTTGTCTATCGGCAGCCTCACTGGTTACTATCACCCACCATCTGGGGCTCATGTGGGTGGCGCTGGAAACAACAACAATATTTATGGCTCCACTGATCTATTTTAACCGTAACGCCCACTCGATAGAGGCTACCTGGAAATACCTGCTGATCTGCTCCGTCGGTGTCGCTTTGGCGCTGATCGGTCTCTATTTTCTTGCGTATGCCACCATTGTTGCCAGGGTTGAACCATCACTCCTTCTTGATGACCTGATTAGGGATGCCGGTAAGCTATCGTCTGGCTGGGTTCATGCAGCGTTTGTTTTTTTGCTGGTCGGTTTCGGCACAAAGATGGGGTTGGCTCCTCTACATACCTGGAAACCTGACGCATACGGCGAGGCGCCGGGTCTAGTCGGGGCGCTCCTCTCCGGAGGTCTTGTAAATCTGGCCTTTCTGGCGCTTGTTCGTGTCTACCAACTCTGCCTTGCAACCAAAGAGATAGTTTTTTTTCAAAATGCTCTGATTGCGATGGGTTTGTTTTCGATGATAGTAGCCGCAGTATTTATGGCTCGGCAGGCAGATTTCAAGAGGATGCTGGCGTACTCAAGCGTTGAGCATGTCGGTATCATGGCGGTTGCACTGGGGCTTGGCGGCAGGGCGATTTTTGGAGTGTTGTTCCATGTTCTTGCCAACAGCCTGACCAAAGGGGTGCTGTTTCTCTCTTCCGGAAACATCCACCGCTCCTACAACAGCAAAAGTACCGATCATGTGCGTGGAGCCATGCGCCGCCTCCCTTGGTCGGGAGGTCTTTTTTTGGCGGGGTTCATCGCCATCACCGGGTCCCCGCCGTTTGCCCCCTTTATCAGCGAATTCACAATTATCAGCAGCGCCTTCATTCAGGGACGGATGCTGGTGGGTGCCCTGTTTTTGATTTCTCTTACGGTTATTTTTATAGGCATGGCACTTACCGTTCTTCCGATGGTGATGGGTGAAGCTCCCGCCGATAGTGAGATAACCGATTATCGCGACTCGGTCTGGACCGTAGGGCCGCCACTGTTTCTGCTGCTGCTGGTTTTTCTGCTCGGTATCTGGATACCGGAGCCCCTTATGACGCTGCTGCGTGAAGCATCAGCACTTCTGGAGGAGCGACCATGAGTTTCGGCATGAAAACCTTTTATAATGGCACTTCGTTCCCGCGTAGCGAGATACCGAAGCCGGACAACGACACATTCTTTCAGTCCGTTTTGGATGCGATTTCGGCAGGATGGCGGGTCTGCTCCTATTTTGGTGTTCCGTGCGCCGCAGGAACGAAACTGTACTGCATAATGTCCGCCCGTGCCGGAAGCGGTGCTCTTGGTATCATTGCCACAAACGTAGGTCGCTCTTTCCCCTCGCTTGCGGCTCTCTGTCCGCAACTGCATCTCTTTGAACGGGAAATTGCCGAGCAGTGCCTGACTCGCCCTGATGGACACCCATGGTTCAAGCCGGTACGTTTTCAAAAGCCACTCTGCGCGGGGACTGGTTTCTGGAGTGATACCGATGGCGAAGGGCTTCTGCCGGCGGTGATGGATTTTTACCGCGTTGAAGGGGATGAAGTTCATGAAGTCGCCGTCGGACCTGTTCACGCCGGCATCATAGAGCCGGGACATTTCCGCTTTCAATGTCACGGTGAAGAGGTATTTCACCTGGAAATTGCGCTCGGCTTTCAGCATCGCGGCATTGAGCGCGCGCTGATTGGTGGCCCGTCATCACGTTCCATGCATCAGATGGAGACAATTGCCGGTGATACAACTGTCGGCCACGCTCAAGCCTACTGTATGAATATGGAGTCTCTTGGCGGTTTTTATGCTTCACCACGAGCCGAAACGTTGCGAGGCATCGCTCTGGAACTGGAGCGACTTGCCAATCATACAGGAGATCTAGGTGCAATTGCAGGCGATGTCGGTTATCTGCCGACCGCATCATTCTGTGGCCGGATACGGGGAGATTTTCTCAATATGACTGCGCTTTTATGCGGCAGCCGGTTTAGCCGCGGCCTGCTCAGACCGGGTGGGATCGGCCATGACTGCGATGCCTCGATTGTTGATGAACTTCACAAACGGATGATATCTGCGAGGGAAGATCTTTCCGGGGCGGTCAAGTTGCTTTGGGATACACCTTCGGTCATGGCGAGACTTGAAGATGTCGGCATTGTCTCCGAACATGATGCACGCGACATTGGCCTTGTCGGTCCTGCAGCAAGAGCGTGCGGTCTTAACTGTGATGTCCGGCGTGATCATCCGTTCGGAATATTCCGAATGAGTCAGATACCGGTAATTACGGCGATCACCTGTGATGTAGCCGCCCGTACACGGCTCCGTTGGCTGGAGGCTGAACGCTCGATGGATTTTATCGATGAACAGGTGCAACATCTGCCACGTGGCGAATGCCGGAACCAACCTAAAAAAATTGTCTCTGATCGTTGTGCTGTCGCGTTAACTGAAGGGTGGCGCGGTGAAATTTGCCACGTTGCGTTGACTGATGACCGTGGCAGATTTGAACGATACAAGATTGTTGATCCGTCGTTCCATAACTGGAGCGGTTTGGGGCTTGCACTGCGCAATCAGCAGATTTCAGACTTCCCTCTCTGCAATAAAAGTTTCAATCTGTCGTACTGCGGATTTGATTTGTGAAGGAAGTCTGGACAACACTGAAAATACTCGCTTGGACAAAAGAGTTTCTCCTTTCCAAGGGGATTGACAACGCTCGCCTTGAAGCCGAGTGGCTGCTCTGTGCTGTTACTGGCCTGGATCGTGTTGGCTTGTATCTTCAGTTTGACAAACCGCTAAATGAGAGCGAACTTGCTGGATATAGAGAAAAAATTGCCCGCAGGGCCAAACGGGAACCGCTCCAGCATATCCTCGGAAGTCAGGAATTTTTCGGCCTTGAGTATGATGTGACTCCGGATGTTCTGGTGCCGCGCCATGAAACAGAGGTATTAGTTTCAGAAGCTTTTGCCTGGTACCCGGATGCCGTGACCATCTTGGATATCGGTACCGGCAGCGGCTGTATTGCCGTTTCTCTAAAGAATATATTTACAAAAGCAGCGGTTACCGCTACTGATATTTCTGAGACGGCATTGGTCGTCGCACGACGCAATGCCGAAAAGCATGGAGCAGCTGTTGAATTTCTGGCTGGCTCACTATTTGCGCCGGTAGCCGGTCGCAGCTTTGATCTGATAGTGTCAAACCCGCCGTATATACCTTCGGCGGATATTGAATCACTTGATCAGGAAGTGCGCGATTATGATCCCCGTACTGCTTTGGATGGTGGGAAAGATGGCCTTGACGTCTACCGAGCGCTTATTCCGGCTGCTGTTTCCTGTTTAAAGCCTGATGGGTGGCTGCTTGTAGAGGTTGGGGCAGGGCAGGCTGATAATGTCGTGCAACTGTATCGTAACACCGCCTGCTTTAGCGAGCCTCGCGTTTCGCCCGATCCAGCCGGTATTACCCGTGTTGTAGGGGCACGAATCTTGGAGAAACAATGAACAGAGAAGAAGCAAATATTGTATTGGCCGAAGCGGACCTGCTGGTTCCAAAGAGCGAAGTAGAAGCCGCTATTACCCGTATGGCATTGGAAATCACCGACCAGCTGAATGGATCAGACCCCATATTACTTTGTATCATGAACGGTGGGCTGATCTTTACTGGCCAGCTTCTGACAAAGCTGGTTTTCCCACTGGAGCTGGATTATATTCACGCCACCCGTTATGGGCATGATATTAACGGCGCGAACCTACACTGGTCAGTCAAGACGCAGCTCGATCTTAAAGGGCGGACGGTGCTTTTACTGGATGACATCTTGGACGAAGGATTCACGCTTGCGGCAATTGCCGATCACTGTCGACGACAGGGGGCAGCTGATGTTTTTATGGCGGTACTGATTGAAAAACTTCACCTGCGCAAAGTAACACCCGGAATGCGGGCCGATTTTACAGGCATTGAAGTAGGTGATCGTTTTCTCTTCGGTTATGGTTTAGATTACAAAGGGTATTGGCGCAATGCCCCTGGAATTTACGCCGTTAAAGGATTATAGTATGTTGTAGTATCAGTGACCATACATCCATTAATAATGACAGTAAAAGGAGCCAAACCATGAATGACATTAATTCCACGTATAATAGCACTGAATCAGAAGTGATAGTTAGACAGAATACCCTTATCCGGCAGGTATACGCTCTTATGGGATCCGGACTTGCCATCACCGCTTTTATGGCACTGATAACACTTTCCACCCCGGCACTGCTTAATGCTGTGTTAGGCAACAAACTCGTGTTCTACGGGTTGATGATCGGTGAATTGGCTCTGGTTTTTACCCTGTCAGGCGCTATCAACAAACTCAGTGCTGCAACTGCAACAATCATATTTGTTGCCTACTCCGCTCTAAACGGGATCACCCTGTCTACTATTGCTCTGGTCTATACGGCGAGTTCGATTACCTCCACTTTCGTCATTACCGGCGGTATGTTTGGTGCAATGAGCGCCTACGGCTATGTGACCAAAAAAGATTTGACCTCATGGGGAAGTTTCCTGTTTATGGGTCTGATCGGTGTCGTAATTGCCTCAGTCGTCAACATCTTTGTCGGCAGCAGTGCAGTATCCTGGATTATTTCCGGAATCGGAGTAATCGTCTTTACAGGCCTTACCGCATACGATACATGGAAGATTAAAGAAATGGCGGCGCAAGGGATTGAGGGGAGAAAGCCTGCAATCCTAGGCGCACTCACGCTCTATCTTGACTTCATCAACCTCTTTCTTATGTTACTCAGGCTTACAGGCGACAGGCGATAGGCTTATATTCTGAGTAGAAATTTTTTTAAGAGTTTGAACATACAAAGCGGTTTACCCGTTCGGTGGATGTTATGGGCGGGAAGATGGCGTTGGCTGCAAATGACATGAGTAAATGGTTCACAAGTTTATTATATGTCAGTGCGGCTTTTTGTTTATCAGGCGAGGAATTGCGGTATGGCTGAAACAAAACCTTTTCGACTTGTAATAAATAAATCGGCAGATCCACCTGACATTTCCGGCGTTTATCTGATTACGGATCAGGGAAGCAATCTTCTGGATCGGGTTTGCCTAGCCCTTCGGGGTGGAGTTTCCGTGCTGCAGTACCGTGCCAAGGGTCTGGAGTATGGGGAGCGACTGGTGGAAGCCAGAGAATTAAAGCGGCTCTCTGCCCGTTTTGGGACAATTTTTATCGTCAACGATGATCTCAAACTCGCTAAAGAGCTTGATGCCGATGGCGTACATCTAGGACAGGATGATGCTGATATAGCCGAAGCACGTGATCTCCTGGGGCCAAATAAGATAATCGGTAAATCGACGCATAATCTGGAAGAAGCTTTGATGGCAGAGCAGGAGGGAGCCGATTATATCGGCTTTGGTGCCCTCTACCCGACAGAAAGCAAGGTGGTCTCGCATCTCCCCGGCGTTGAAGGGTTAGCGTCGATTCGTGGCAAGGTGAAGATTCCGATTGTCGCAATCGGCGGGATAGGGTCAGGCAACGCCTGTAGGGTCATTGATGCCGGCGCTGACGCCTTGGCAGTCATTTCGTCAGTTCTTACCAATCCCCGTCCTGATATTGCGGCGGCGGAACTGCTGCTGCTTTTTAATAGAATTGATCCACTTCCGCGTGGAGCAGTACTGAGCGTTGCCGGAAGTGATTCTGGAGGCGGAGCCGGTATTCAGGCCGATCTCAAGACGGTTACACTTTTAGGGGGTTATGCAGCCACCGTTTTGACCGCCCTGACAGCTCAGAATACCCGGGGAGTATCTTCTATTCACGGGCTCCCGCCCAGTTTTATGCTTGATCAGTTGGACGCTGTGCTGAACGATATTCCGATAGACGTTATTAAAACCGGTATGCTGCATACTCCGGCCATGATAGCGGCTTTAGCGGAACGCCTTGGTGAAAGGAAGGTTCTTATTCCTCTGGTTGTCGATCCTGTCATGGTTGCCAAAGGTGGCGCGCCGTTGCTGGAAAGTGAAGCGATCCAGGTTTTTAGAGACATGTTGCTGCCTATGGCCTATCTACTTACCCCCAATGTTCCCGAAGCGGAACGTATTCTCGGACGGACGATAAAAAACGAGTCGGAGATGGAGCTGGCAGCTCGTGATCTGCATAAAATGGGGGCAGCTAACGTTCTGGTCAAAGGGGGGCATCTTAGCGGTCGCAGTGCTACTGATATCCTCTTTGACGGGAGACGCTGTCACCATTTCAGTTCCGAACGCTTTTTCACCGGCAATACACATGGTACCGGCTGCAGCTATGCATCTGCCATCGCCGCTCTGCTTGCTCAGGGTGAACCTCTGCTTACTGCCATTGAACGTGCAAAATTTTTTATCGCTTCAGCTATTCGTACCGCCCGGTCATTTGGCAAGGGGCATGGTCCGGTTAACCACTTTATGGCCGCACAAGAACTTATGAAAAAGGATTATTAACCATGACTCAGCTTGAATATGCACGTCGAGGCGTCATCACTGAAAAAATGAGGATTGCCGCTCTCTCAGAAGGTGTACCGCCAGAATTTATCCGTGACGGCATTGCCGCAGGCAACATCGTCCTCTGCCACAACATTAAACATGCCAATGGCACCCCGCTTCCGGTCGGAGCCGGATTACGCACCAAAGTAAATGCCAATATCGGTTCGTCATCAGATGATATGAATATTGAAAAAGAGTTGGAGAAAGCTCGCGCAGCAGTCAAATACGGTGCAGATGCCATTATGGATCTCTCCACCGGCGGCCCGGTTGATGAAATCAGAAAGGCGATTATTGCTGAAACAAACGCTTGTATCGGATCTGTCCCGCTCTACCAGGCTGCTCTCGATGCGGTACGTAACAAGAACAAAGCCATCGTAGAAATGACTGTTGATGATATTTTCGCCGGTGTCATCAAGCACGCGGAGGATGGAGTTGATTTTATTACAGTCCATTGCGGTGTGACTCGTGGTACCGTTGATCGAATGAAGAATGAGGGGCGCATTATGGACGTGGTCTCTCGCGGCGGAGCCTTCACTATCGAATGGATGAGCTACAACAACAAGGAAAACCCGCTCTTTGAACACTTTGACAAGCTGCTGGAAATCACCAAAGAGTTTGACATGACACTGTCGCTAGGTGACGGTTTCCGTCCCGGATGTCTGGCTGACGCTACCGATCGCGCTCAGATCCATGAACTGATACTTCTGGGCGAATTGACCCAGCGTGCTCAGGCAGCAGGGGTTCAGGTCATGATTGAAGGCCCGGGGCATGTGCCGCTGAACCAAATTCAAACTAATATCCAATTGCAGAAGAGGCTCTGTCACGGCGCCCCGTTCTACGTCCTTGGGCCGCTTGTGACTGATATCGCACCTGGATACGATCACATTACCTGCGCCATCGGCGGTGCTGTTGCCGCCGCTGCAGGAGCTGATTTTCTCTGCTACGTGACCCCGTCTGAACACCTCTGCCTGCCAAATGCCATGGATGTCCGCGACGGGGTTATCGCTACCCGAATTGCAGCCCACGCCGGTGATATTGCCAAGGGTGTCAAAGGTGCGATGGATAAGGATATCGCCATGGCAAAATGTCGGAAAAAGCTTGATTGGGAAGGGCAGTTTGCTCTGGCGATGGATCCTGACAAGGCTCGTGAATATAGAGCCAATTCGCCGGTGTCGGATCACGGCGCCTGCACGATGTGTGGAGAATTTTGTGCATATAAGCTGATGGATGACGCGATGAAGAGGTAGTATTTATAAACGTCTCTGCGAGTTCAACTCAACAGATGCAAGAATAGGCCGCTGCGCAGCTTCGGCTCAAACCAGGTCGACTTTGGTGGCATGATCTGGTTTTGATCGGCAAGTTCGATCAGCTCATTTATAGATGTGGAGTGGAGCGCAAATGCCACAGTGTATTCGCCGGAATCAACAAGTTTGACCAGTTCATCGTTACCGCGAATTCCACCGACGAAGTGGATTCTCTGATTGGTGCGAGGGTCGTCAATACCTAGCAGTGGAGCCAGGATGTTGTTTTGTAGAATTGATACATCAAGGCGTCCGACGGTGTCTTGTTCGTTAATGAAAGGGGTCAGGGTCTTAAGGAGATACCAGCAGTGATTTAGGTACATACCTAACTCGTGGCGGTTGGCTGGTACTACCGGAATAGGCGATATGTTGATTTCAAAGCAGTTCCTGACCAGATTAATAAAATCAGCGACGCTGTGACCGTTCAGATCTCTGACCACCCGGTTATACGGCATGATATTCAGCTTGTTTTCAGGAAAAATGACGGTTAGAAACGAATTATACTCCTCACGACCGGTATGGTCGGAATTCTTCGCGCGCCGAAGTTCGCGGACACGGCTTGCGGCGGCACTGCGATGATGACCGTCAGCAACGTAAAGATTCGGAATTGCGGCAAACAGCACGACCAATCGGTCAATCAAACTTTGATCGCATATGATCCAGGCAGTATGAACGACGCCGTCATCTGAGATGAAATCATATTCCGGCAGGCCGCTGGCGACCGCTTCAATAATACCTTCAATTTCTGCAGATGAGCGCGACAGGTAGAATACCGGTTCGTCATTGGCATCCAGATAATCGATATGTTTGACGCGGTCTTCTTCCTTGTCGGGTCGGGTATGCTCATGTTTCTTAATAACGCCGGTCTGGTAGTCGTCAACGCTGGCACAGACGACAAGACCGGTCTGACTGATACCACCCATCTGCTGGCGATATACGTAGAAACAGTCGTGACTGTCCTGAGTCAATACCCCGCGTTTGATGAATTCATCAAGATTAACCTTTCCCCGTATATAGACGGATTCATCATGAGGATCAATTCCTGGAGGCAGGTCGATTTCCGGGCGGGAAACATGCAAAAAACTGTCATGGTTTCCTGCAGCCATCGCAGACGCTTCCACAACATTCATCACGTCGTATGGGAGTGCTGACACATTCTTGGCCAGCTCTTTAGGTGGGCGCAGAGCCCGGAATGGTTTAATAACGGCCATGAACTACTCTCCGTAACATACTAAAATATTAAAAATATCTGCGTGCGCCCACAAAACGTCTTTCAAAATAACTTTCATTTACTTCAGAGACTCTGATTTCTTCTCCCCGACGCGGCGCGTGGACAAACTTGCCGTTTCCGACATAAATTCCGACATGGTTGATGGCATCAGCAGAAGCACCGAAGAAAACTAGATCACCATCCTTAAGCTCCTCTTTAATCACCAGATCACCGGCAGTAAACTGGTCGCGGGATGTACGCGGAATACTAAGTCCGCAGAGATTATAGACGGCCCGGACAAAGCCGCTGCAATCCAGGCCGTCAACCACATTTTCTCCACCCCACCTGTAAGGGATACCGACGAAACGCTCGGCAGTACGAGCAGCTATTGTCCCCATATCGTTGGAATCTTTTACAGACTTTATAGGCTGTTTTTCCGGCGGCAACTTTGGCACAGTCGGTTGAATGGCGCCACCCTGTTTGCGTAATTCCTCTGAAGTAGGCTTTTGCCACCCAGGTATCTTGGCCTGGCTAAAGACAACTTCGTTGGGTGGTGCGATATAGTAGCCGTCAATCATCCGCTCAGCCACTAGTCGCTTGGCAACTGTCAGGGCTTTCTCCTTACTGGGGAAATCGCCGAAACGAACGGCGTAGACGCCATTATCCTTTCGGAAATAAAAGGCTTCAATTCCCTTTTCCTGGAGTTTGGTGGTGAAGCGTTCGGCGTTTTTAACATCGGCAAACGCTCCCATCTGAATGGCATAACCAAGACGACTGATACCGGTTGACTTTGCCGCTTGAACCGTCAGGGCAGAAGCGAAGAAAAACAGGATTACAATAAAATTACGAAATATCATCAGTCGCCGTTTTTTCTAAAAGAGTGGAAATGGGGTAAAGTTAGATATTAGCCGGAATCGGAGTGGTGGTAAAGCAGAAATTTACCTTATTTTCGCCTTAATCCATTGACAGTTGACATGCTTTTGCGGTAATTCTACCGAGTCCAAAGGTTGACTTTATTTTTGAATTCGATTCATGACTTTTATAGATCGTATAGCTGACATATGCCGCTGTAGCTCATTGGTAGAGCAGCTCACTCGTAATGAGCAGGTAGTCGGTTCGACTCCGACCAGCGGCTCCATGAAATCAGGCATTTACAGTTAATACTGTAGGTGCTTTTTCTTTATAGGTTGCACATAGGTTGCAGCAGCTGGTAACAGGCATAAATAAACCGGGTTCTTTATAACAGGTTCCCGGTCTTCTTTCAATCATACAATACGTTGCCTGTACGTTCATAATAGCAGGGTATTCCTGTCTGCTGGCCCATATTGCTGCCGGTACG
>Ga0194060_10000403_pt1 | contig 31758 bp, 22 predicted proteins | sample SepL225m_MetaG_FD_163427 | JGI IMG/M metagenome (GOLD analysis project Ga0194060, IMG submission 163427) | Anoxic zone freshwater microbial communities from boreal shield lake in IISD Experimental Lakes Area, Ontario, Canada - Sep2016-L222-5m | ecosystem: Environmental > Aquatic > Freshwater >...
CCTCTAACCTGTGGTCTGCTGTTGCACAAGACTGGAAAACCGACGCCAATACGGTTGCTTTGGTCACCGGGGTTTTAAACGGATTGATGGGTTTCTTTGGTTGTTTGGCGGGTGGGTTGATTGTAGATCGTTGGGGTGTTTGGGTCTCTTATTTTGTGTTTGGTGCGCTTTGTGCCTTGGTTACATTTTTAATGGCCCTTTTACCCATGCAACCACTGTTTTTTATAATTGGGGTTTCTGTATACGCTTTTTGTTTGGGTTTATCGTGTGCTGGATTTACCGCAATTATATTATTTGCCACCGGGAAAAAGCATGCCGCTACCAAATATTCATTAATTAGTTCTTTGGGTAATTTACCTGTTGTTTTAATGATAGCCTTTGATGGTTTTACGCACGATAGATTCAATAGTCGCTATATGCTTATAGGTGAGGCTGCAATTGGATTATTGTTTGTGCTTATTTTCTATTTCGGTTTACAAAAAATGCGGAATAAAAATTTAATTCCTGCTGTAATTGAATAATTTATTCGTCTTCCTTTACCGGTCTATTTAAATAGCCAGTATAATCTGGTTGAGCTGCAAAATATTCATCGTGCATAAACGGTGAGGTCACTATAAAGTCTGCTGTGGCTCTATCACAGGCCATTGGAATATTCCAGGTAACACAGAGTCTTAATAAAGCTTTTACATCGCTATCGTGTGGTTGCGCTTCCATTGGATCCCAGAAAAAAAGCATGATATCAATTTCTCCTTGCGCAATCATGGCGCCAATTTGTTGGTCGCCGCCGAGTGGTCCGCTCAACATTTTTTTCACTGGTCTATCAAGCGCTTCTTCTAATAATTTTCCTGTTGTGCCCGTTGCAAACAACTCGTGCTTGGCCAATTCTGTTTTATTGTACACCGCCCATTCAATCAGGTCGATTTTTTTGTGGTCGTGTGCAACCAAAGCAATTCTTTTTCGCTTTCCAAGTGTTTTAATGTTGGCCATAACTATTTGTTGATGCGTTGTTTGAATGTGTAAAACTACTAATGAAACGATTGATTGGCCTCGCTTATTTCATTTGCCTTGTTTTGAGTAGCAAAATAAGCCGATATGGGATGCAGGATTAAAATACCAACAATAAAAGCCGTTGAAAAACCAAAGACACCCAAAACCCGCGCAATCAACAATAAATAAAATGGATATATTAAAAAAAGAAGGCCAAATAAAACCGAATCATAAAACACCGTGCCTTTTGTTTTTTGTTGCACAAAGTTTTGAATTAGGTGATAGAATGGACGGTGTAAAAATTTCCCCAATAAACCTAGTGGTATAAATATTTTGTTGGGTTTTTGTATCGTTATATTTATGGGAACCAGTTTTTCTAAACTTTGGTTTACCTGCTGGTTAAAGTGAATATAATTTTTTGATTCCTCTTCATACACATGTAATTCTTTTTGTGTTAAAAATTTTCCAACTTGCATAGAAACTTTTTTTCCAAAGTTGGAAAAACTATTATAGTTAAGTCGAATAGGTAAAATCCTTACTGGTATTTGGTCTGCCCAACACATATTGGCAATGCGTGCTGCCCCTTTTTTAAACGGTTGCAAACTATTTTTATTTAAACAAATTCCCTCAATAAAAATTAGCACAACACCATTTTGTTGCAACACTTTTTTACTGTTTTCAAAGGCCGCGCTATTGAGGCCTAGGTTTTCTTTTCCTTCACTCAATCTATACACCGGAAATAGGTGTAGCGTTTTTAATAATACACCGTGCCAGGATTTATTAAACGCATCGCCCCTTGCTAAAAAATGAATGGGTCGTTTAAAATATGCCGCAATAATAATGGCATCTAAAAAAGAATCTGGATGATTTGAGGTAATTAAAATGGGTCCTTCTTCACTAAAAAGATCGGTTCGGTTCACCACAATTTTGTAGCAAAAAATTTTTATGGCAAGCCGAATAAAAGGATGAAGAAAAGAATAAATCAAGCCGTTTTCTGTGAGGGTGAAAATAAGATTCTCTAAATTACAATTTTTCTGCGGAACCCCAAATAGACAGCGCGCGCGTTTTTTCTCGCGCGCACAATAGCGCCCTATCTGGTTAAATGATTTTTCTTTATGGAATTTTAATCGATAGAATTGCGGCAACGCCTAGTCCTTGGCCGGCGTTTCTACCATATACACTATAAAAGGTTTTTACGGTTGGTAAAAGCGTTCTGCTGATTTTTTTTCCGAAACTAGCAGACAGTGATCCATACATAAAGTCTTTATTAATTATGAGGTTAGAAGAAACTGTTTTATTGTCGCTAACCGAAGTAATGTGATTAAAAGAAAAGGACAGGTTGTTTGAGCCGCCCAACTCAACACCATAAATTAGATTTAGATTGTATTGGTTGGGGCCCTCTAGGTCATCAAAATACCTAGTATAAACACCCTCAACAATTGCATACGCTTTTTTCTGAACATTGAAAGAATAGCTAGCTCCCACAAACGCCCCCTTTGATGCATAACCCAAATAGGGCATTGTTACATTGCTATAAACCGGAAGAATTATGGCCGTCTTTAGCGTGAAATAGCTTGTTAACTCTTTGACCGGAAAATGAAAAGCCATCCCAACAAAAATATCACCCACGCCTGATTTTTTATCTTTTGCAAAAATGCTCGATGAGGCAATCGATGCCATGGGAATATTAAAAATAACGTCGGTTTTTCTAGACAGTCCGGCGGCCCCATATAAACTCAGGGTATTAATGGTAAATTTTCCGCTATTGGGTACCGCCACAATTCCGCCGTTTGCGTCAAACATTCTTGATGCAGATGCATACGCATAAGAGGGGGTTAAAATCATCCTTCCTTTTCCTATTGGCCAATCTGCGTTTGCCGCACTAGAAACCAAGCACAACAAAATTAGGGGTGATATATTTCTTTTGTTCTGCATATTATAAGCGTGTTTTTTTTCCTTTTGCTAATTTTTCGTAAAACCAAATACTCTTGAACGAATTGTATTTTTTTGGAACCTCGTGTGCTAGGTCTGGAAATATATATATTTCACTTTCTTTCATCGCGGCCTGGTTTAGTTTATTGTACGCACCTATGGTGGTGGTTGCTGGCGCCAGTGGGTCTAATAAACCAATGCCCATTAATACCGGACATTTTATTAGGGGAATAAAGTTTTGAACTTCAAAATAGTTTAGCGTTTGCAACAGGTCTTCTTTTTTTACCGATCCCTTATTTTCTTTAATATAATTATTAAAGTACTTAAGAATAAAAGACGCTTCTTTAATGTTCGGCTCCATCATGAGGTTGATGTTAAAGTCGCAAAAAGTTGGGTTGTCGGCCAAACAGGTTTGAATTTTATTTCCCAATAAACCACTAACAACAAGCGCTAAAGAGCCCCCCTGACTTCCGCCAAACACGGCGATTCTGGATAAATCAAAACCTAGTTGTTCGTTTTGATACAAGAAGTCAATTGCCCTTACGCAATCCATATAAATTCCACGGTACACATATTTTTGTGGGTCAGAAATATTGAGGGTTAATAGTTCTTTTTTGTCTGGATTAATTTCCTGCATACTATCCTTATCTGTTCCGCGCGGGTTAATCATAAACGATGCAAAATCATCAAAATATGTTTGTTGCATTTTTACCTGATAGCCACCGTACCCAACCAACACGGGAAACTTGCTGCCTATTAGTGTGGTTGGGATAGTTAACAACCCGCTAATGCCAATATTATCTAGCGACCTCATGTCTACCCGATAAACCCGATAACTTTTCGTGCTTTCTTCTAACAGTTCTTGAATATGATACGCTGGATTTATTACCGCAAGATCATTCATTGCGTTTTTCCAAAACGCCGTAAAATCCACGGGTCGATGATAGGGGTTGTTAATGTTGGCTATTTCGTAGGCAAACGCCTGGCAAACGGTGTCTTCGTAATTGGCGGTGGTAACAATAAAGTCAATATTATACACACCCGGCTTGACCGGGGGGGCTATGTTTAGAAAAAGTTTTTTGTTGCTTCGTTTTGCTACATTAATTTCTGTTTTTTTCTCGGAAACCACCGCACCCGTTACGGCGTCTTTAACAATAAGGTGAAGCGTTCCGACCGCTCTTTCTTTATAGGTGTTTTTAATTGTTGCCGTGTAAATAATTGGCGCCTTTCCCACAAAAACCCCGTCTGCGTAATCGGGCTTTATGCTAATATTAAACCCCTCCTCTTGCGATCTGGCGCCCCCGTTTGAAGAAAAATTAAATCCGAAATCAGTTTGCCAACTAACGCCGTTCAGGTTTATTTTAAATTTGATGGCGAAAGAACCGTCTATATTAAACGGAATATCAACCCTGGTTTTTATATTTTTTTTTGCGGGAATGTTTAAATCAAACGCGTTTTCAAGAACCCGCACCGACGACTCATTATTGATCTGATAAGACAAAAGACCCCCCTGTTCTTCGTTTGAAATATTTTTTATAGAAAGCAGAAAAGATAGTTTTTTTTGAGGCGAATAAGTTCCTGATTTTTCTGCCTGCTCTACAGAGACCAACACGACTTCTTTTTTTTGGTGGGACGATGTTTGCCCCTCGACAGAAGCGATGGCAATTACTATTTGAAAAAGCAAAATCAGCGCCGAGCTACAAAACAAAAACTTTTTCCGACTCATATACTTAGGGTGTTTTGTTTGCTCCCGTTGGAGAATTTTATTTTTCTGATTCTTAGATTTAGGGGCTCCTCCATTAGTTTATATAATACAATTGATACCAAGTTTAATAAAACAAAAACAATGACAACAAAAAGCACGCTGTCGTTTAATCTTTCAGGAACCCAGTCAAAACCATGGTTATCGAGCCAGTTAAACAATTGATCTATCTTATTTCTAGAAATGTTTTTTATAAAATTTGCAATTACGCCAATATGAATTAGGTAAAAGATATAAGAGCTTTTACCCAATAGTTGCATGGTTGCAGAAGAGAGAAATTTTTGCAGCCATGATTTTTCTATTATTAAACCATAATATAAAATAGCAACGGTTATTGGTAAAATTATATTGTTTGTAAATATTCCAAACGGATGGTATAATCCAAATTCTCTTCCGTTTAACGGTAGAAAAACTAGTACCGAAATGGCTATTGCCATTCCCAATAAACCCATTGTTGTAAAAACGGGACGCACAACAAGTTTGTCGTTTCTTTCTAAAACAATTAACGCTAGTTTCATTCCAATAAAAAACTCAACACAGCGTCCAAAAAATGTGTAGAGAAATAAAAAACGAAAGTTTTTAAAAAAACCAAGAATAGAAAAATTTGAAAAAACTAGCACCATTGTTATACCAAACACCAAAAGCAGCAAGGGGTAATAAATTATATTTTTTTTGTTTTTCTTTATGCCAATAAAAAAAATTGGTGCTAAAAAATAAAAGCATTCTTCTACAGTTAAAGACCAGCCCTGGCCAACCCCTGTGAATTTTAAGTCATCAAAAAATCCCCTGATAAAAAATATATTTAAAACAAGAATTAGTATCGGCGATTGAGTCGAGCCCATAACCGACGCTTCGCCGCCAATTAAAAAAAACAACAAGAAAGTAAGTAGGGTTAAAAACAAATACATGGGATAAATGCGTGCAATTCTATTCTTAATGTATTTTCGAAACCAAGAGCCGGTTATTTCACTGTTTCCATAATAACGCATACATATTAAAAAACCGCTCAAAACAAAAAACATGGTTACCCCCATATGAAATTCATTGAGGGTTCTTTGTATAGGATAAGAAAAATCTAGTTGATTATAGTGATGAAAAAACACAAAAAATGCGGCTATTGCACGTACGCCAGTTAGGGCTGGGAAGTATGAATTTGCCTTCATCTAAGATCCGGTTTGTTTAGGGGTGGTGTAAAAATTACGCCAATTCCTTGGCTTTTTACGCTTAATTGATAATTTATAACGAATTATTTTTGGTTATATTATTTACGGTTTGCTTAAATATTATTTTATTGGCTATAAATAAAAGGCCACCCCTTAAAAAAAGGATGGCCTGTGCTTACTAACCACACATAAAAAATTAAAAAATACTATTATGCTTCAGCGGCAATTTTTACTTCATTTATTTTTGCCCTGATTTTTCCTTCAATTTCATTGGCTAATTCTGGGTTGTCGTGTAACAGGCTTTTCACTGATTCTCTTCCTTGGCCTAGTTTATTCGATTCATAACTAAACCAGCTACCGCTTTTGTTAACGATACCTAATTCTACACCCATATCAACAATCTCACCCATTTTACTTATCCCTTCTCCAAAAATAATATCAAACTCGGCGGCCCTAAACGGAGGCGCCACTTTATTTTTTACCACTTTTACTTTCACGTGATTACCTACTGCAGCGTCTCCGTCTTTTATTTGAGACATTCTTCTAATATCTAAACGAACAGATGCATAGAATTTAAGCGCATTACCACCTGTGGTTGTTTCTGGATTTCCAAACATTACCCCAATTTTTTCGCGTAATTGGTTGATGAAAATACAAACCGTGTTGGTTTTATTAATTGTTGCGGTTAGTTTTCTAAGCGCTTGACTCATTAATCTGGCGTGTAAACCCATTTTACTATCACCCATTTCTCCCTCTAATTCACTCTTTGGAACCAGGGCGGCAACAGAGTCAATTACTACAACGTCTAAAGCCCCAGATAAAATTAAGCGGTCGGCAATTTCTAGAGCTTGCTCACCATAATCGGGTTGAGAGATTAATAGATTATCTACATCTACCCCTAATTTTTTAGCATAAGCACTATCAAATGCGTGTTCTGCATCAATAAATGCACACATGCCACCTTTCTTTTGGGCTTCTGCAATTACGTGAATAGCAACGGTTGTTTTACCAGAAGATTCTGGTCCGTATATTTCAATAACCCTTCCTTTTGGTAAACCTCCTACACCTAAAGCGGCGTCTAAACCTATAGATCCAGTAGAAATTACTTCCATTGGGTCTTGGTTTCTTTCATTCATCATCATTACACTGCCTTTACCATAATCTTTATCGATTTTATCAATCGTTAGCTTTAAAGCTTTTAGTTTTTCTGCGTTACTCATAATGTGTTAATTAATGCGTTCGTTTAACTTAAAATTTAATGGAGCACTAAAATTAGTACTAATAATTTATATAAACTAATTTTTTTAGTATTTATTTTACTAACTGATTTAGTTTTATAGCTAATTACTTAGGTAAAAGTAGGTGAGAACTGAATAGCCTAATAATTTATAGCACCTTATTTTATACAGCTAAATTCTTTTTATACTGTTTTTGAGTAGGAAATACAATTATCCAATTAATCCAGCCGCCCTACTTATTTCTAACATTCTATCCATTGGTTTTTTTGCAGCAATTCTAAGATTTTCATCCATTATAATTTCTGGGGTTTCATACTGCATGCATAAATAGAGTTTCTCGAGGGTATTAAGCTTCATATGCGGGCAATCGTTACATGCACAGTTGTTGGTAGGGGGAGCAGGAATTAAAGTCTTTTTTGGACTATCCTGTTGCATTTGATGTAAAATACCTGTTTCGGTAGCAACAATATATTCTTGGGCAGTATCTGTTATAGAAAATTTTAATAATTGTGTGGTGCTTCCAATAAAATCTGCAATACGTAAAATTGCTTCTTCGCATTCTGGATGTGCAATTAATTTTGCTTTTGGATGACGGATTTTTAATTTTATTATTTTCTCTAAACTAAAAATTTCATGCACCATACAAGCACCATTCCAAAGTAACATTTCTCTGCCTGTTTTTTTTATTAAATAGGCGCCTAAATTTTTATCTGGTGCAAAAATGATGGGTTGATTTTTAGGAATACTTTCAATTATTTTTTCGGCATTTCCAGAGGTGCAAATAATATCTGATAAGGCTTTTATTTCTGCAGAACAGTTCACATAAGAAACTACTAAATGGTCTGGATTTTTTTCTTTAAATTGCTTGAAAGCCGCTGTGGGAGCGCTATCTGCAAGAGAACATCCAGCTTTTAAATCTGGTAATAAAACTTTTTTATTGGGATTTAAAATCTTTGCCGTTTCTGCCATGAAGTGTACGCCGGCAAAAACAATAATGCTGGCATTTGTTTCGGCTGCTTTTTGAGCGAGCCCCAAACTATCCCCAATATAATCCGCCACGTCTTGGATATCAGGTTCTTGGTAGTAATGCGCCAGTATGATTGCATGTTTGTTTTTCTTTAGAAGTTCAATCTCCGAAAATAAATCCAAACGCGCATCAATTTCTATGTCAACAAAACCTTTTTGTAAAATTGTATCATTTGAAATGTTCATAATCATCGTAATAGTAATTAATAATACTTATTTATAAAACCTAACTATTACTATTAGGGGTGTTAATATCGTGATAACTTTATTATTCACAAAAGTCAAAGTTAATTACTATCTGTTTATCCACTTCAATTCACAATAAATTCACACTATAAAATATAGATAGATTATATATTTTATTCGTTTATCCCCTTTTGTATAAAACATAATTAACACTACTATAAAATGCTAATTCACTTTTTTTCCACTGTTAATTAAGAGAGATTAAAACGTGTTTAATTTTTATCAATCTCTAAAAAACAGTTTTTTAGTGAAAGTTATTCTACCTCAATGCACATTTAAAAATTGAAAAACGGCAGTTTTACACCGAAAATGCAATTTTTGCACAGGCCTTTGTGGATAGAAATTCAGAGAGATAATTGATATAAAACGCTATAAGAATCAAAAAGCCTTTAATTTCCACTTACAAATTGCAGCAAAATAGCGGTATTTATAGGTTTGATTGCGTTTTACAGATCTTATTCTATTGTTTTTTCCCCTATTTTTGCCATCCTTAAAATCATTTAATAATAGTCTATTATGTCTGTCATTCAAAGTATTCGTGACAAAGGTGCGTGGATCATTTTCGGAATCATAGCCCTTGCATTGATTGCATTCATTCTTCAGGATGGTGTACGTCGTGGTGGTTCATCTACCGATAATACCACACTTGGAAAAGTTAATGGTGAAAAAATTGAGCGTCTCGCTTTCGAAGAAAAACTTACTATGCAAGAACGCATGTATGGAGCGCAAGGTGCACAAAGAGAACAATTGATTGGTTCTTTATGGAATCAAGAAGTAGAAAGAATAGTGTTACAACAAGAGTACGATAAATTGGGCTTACAAATAACCGGTAAGGAATTAACAGAAATTTTGTTTGGCGAGAACTCTCCATTAAAACAAGAATTCACTGATCCTAAAACCGGTGTATTTAGAGCTAATGATGCTAAACAAGCTTTTGCACAAATTAAAAAAAGCAAAAATGCAGAACAGGTTAATATGATTAACGCTGTTTACATCACCCCAACTATTGAACAAGGTTTACGTATGAAATACCAGGGCTTATTACAACAAGCCGCCTATGTTCCAAAATGGTTAATTGAAAAACAACAAGCAGATAATAATGCGGTTGCTAGTATTTCTTATACCATGGTTCCTTTTTCAAGTATTAGCGACAGTACTGTTAAAGCAACTGACGAAGAAATTAGCGACTATGTTAGTAAACACGCAAACGAATTTAAGAAGGAAGAAGAAACACGCACCATTGCTTATGTTGCTTTTAATGCTGCTCCTTCTTCAACCGATTCATTAACAACATTAAATCAAATTAAATCTTTAAAAGCAGAATTTGCAAGTACTACAGACGCAAAATCATTTTTAGGAAAAGTTGGTTCTGATGTTTCTTTTTATGATAGTTATTTTAGTAAATCAAAATTACAACAGGTTAATAAAGATTCTTTAACTGCCTTATTTATTGGAGCTTTATACGGACCATATTTAGATGCTAGTAATTATGTAATTGCTAAAATGGTTGGCGTTAAACAATGGCCTGATAGTGTTACTGTTCGCCACATATTAATTGGAACACAAGATCCAAGAAGCGGACAAGCTATTCGTAGCGATAGTACCGGACAAAAATTAGCTGATAGTATTGCTACTGCCATTAAATCAGGAGCTGATTTTGGTGCATTGTGTGCTAAATATTCCGACGATCAAGGTAGTAAAGACAAGGGCGGTGTTTATGAATATTTCCCACAAGGAAAAATGGTATTGGCATTTAATGATTTTGCTTTTGATAAACCAGTGGGAACCAAGTCTGTGGTTAAAACAGAATTCGGTTATCACTATATAGAAATCTTAGGACAAAAGAATTTTGCTCCTGCATATAAAATTGCCTATTTATCTAAACCAATTGTTGCAAGTAACGAAACTGTAAGTGGTGCTAATACCGCTGCTGCTCAATTTGCATCTAACAGCAAGAATAAAAAAACCTTCGATGACGCAGCGCTTAAATTAAATAAGCAAGCTTCTATAGGATCTGATATTAAAGCTAACGACAACCAAATTATTGGATTGGGCGCAAGTCGTCAAATGGTTCGTTGGGCTTTTGATAAAGGCCTGGGTGATATTTCTGAACCAACAGAAGTTGGCGATAAATATGTTGTTGCAATTATTGTTGCTGTAAACAAATCGGGTTTAATGGGTGTTGGTGAGGCGCGTCCTTTGTGCGAAAACTTAGTTCGTAACGCTAAAAAAGCAAAAATTATAATTGATACAAAAATTAAAGGAAACACACTAGAAACAATTGCTAGCAGCACCGGATCTTCTGTTCAAAAAGCCGATAGCGTTAGTTTCGCCTCTCCTTTTATTCCTTCAATTGGTAGTGAACCAAAAGTTATTGGTGCTGCTTTTAATAAAGCATTACAAGCAAAAGCTAGTGATCCAATTATTGGAACAAGTGGTGTGTTTGCAGTACGTGTTGAAAGTAATGGCGCAAAACCGTCTACAACCGATGTAGCTACTATAAAACAAGGTTTAATACAATCTGCTCGTATGGCTGCTTATAGAGGTTTAGATGCTTTGAAAAAATCAGCAACTATTAAGGACAACCGTTCTAAGTTCTATTAGTAGATATACTATTTTTAAAAAGGCTGTTTCATTCGTTTGAAACAGCCTTTTTTGTTTTCCCAATATCAACACCGCGGTGTAACTACAATCTTGTAATTTTGTAATTGTAAAGCGTTAACCATGGCAACAGAAGAATTTGTAAATAAGGTAGCAGAAAGTGGCTTAATAACTTTGAATCTTGAAGATTTTTATCCCAAAGGAAATATTAAGGTGTTTGATTTAAAGGGATATCTTTTTATGGAATTGATTTTAAAAGAGAAAGATTTTCGCGCCGCTTTGCAAACCACCGATTGGAGTATTTACCAAGACGCAAACGTTGCCATCACTTGTTCTGTTGATGCCATCATTCCTATGTGGGCGTATATGTTAATTGCAAGTTATTTGCAACCCGTTGCTGCAGAAATTGTTTTTGGAGACGAATCAAAATTAATTAATGCGCTTATATTAAAAAACCTACAAAGTTTTAATGCGGCAGAATACACCGATAAACGTGTAGTAGTAAAAGGATGTGGAGACGTGTCAATTCCAGAAACAGCATACGTAGAAATTACTAATCAATTAAGGCCTTTTGTAAAAAGCATTATGTACGGAGAACCTTGCAGCACTGTTCCTATTTATAAAAAACCCAATCCCGTAAAAACGGCCGATTAGTTTTTTCTATTCGTTACTTCTTCAAATTGCTGGTCATAGTCTTCTCGAATGGTTCCCATCATTCTATCCCAGAACAATAAATACAAACCATAGTTTCCTTTAAAATATTGGTGGTGTTGGTTGTGGTTAACCGATGTGTTTATCCATCTACCAATTTTTGATTTACTAAACTTACTGCTATATAATTCGTAGCCAAGGTGTCCGTATGCATTGTAAATAATAGAAAATAAAAAGAAAAAAATAAGGTGTGTGATGTGTATGGGAATTGTAAAATAAAACAAGAAAATTATACCCTGTTCTATGATAGCCTCTAGCGGGTGAAAGGCATACGCGGCCCAGGGAGAAGGGTTGGTTGATTGGTGGTGAACCAGGTGAATATGTTTAAATAAACGCGGGTGGTGCATTAAACGGTGAAACCAATAAAAATAAGTATCATGAACAAGAAACAGCAACGGAAATACAGCAAAATAATATAACCACCCACGGTCAGAAATATTTAGGTACCTCGTTGTGTGTGGCGCAACACTAGGAAGATATAGAATATAAATAAATAAAGAAAAAATTAAAATAGTACTTGTTGAGTAGATTATTTCTCTTAAAAAATCAATTGTTTTTGCATCACGCAATTGAATTTTTTTATAATGCCATTTTTTCTTTTTCAAGATATAAAAAACAAGAAAAAGCAAACCAGCAATTATATAATATCGTGTTCCAATTCGGTAAAAAGCAGTGAAGAAAACTTGCCAATTGAAGCCCATCTTTATTTATTTGTATTTATGTATGCTATTAATTTGTTTCGTTCTTTTTTTTGTATGCGTTTTTGCATAAAATTCGACCAACCAAATAACCATCCAATAACCCCATTTCTTCGTTTACACCAATCATAAAAATTAAAACCATCGGTGTGTTCAATAATTAAGCCATTTTCAAACCGAAAATAAGCCTTCTTTTTTATACATATTAAATTTTCATTATAAAGATATTCTTCTTCCCATAAACAAGTGGCATATTCTTCGTCTAACTCTTGAATATTACTATAGGTTGTTTTTAAGCTTGGAAAATGTGTACACAAAATTTGCCACATAGTGTTTGTGGTATCTATATCCAATAATCCCATCACCGGATTGTTGTACACCGCGTTGTTGCTATAACAAGAAAGCAGTGTTTTATAATCGCGATTTTCTAGCGCTTGAAAGAATTGATGAATTGTATTTTCGTTGGGCGACATATTAATAAGTATGTTTAGTGAGCTAGCAACCAATTTGGTCCAACACCCAATTCTGCTTCAACCGGAACACCATTTGGTAGCGGTAGTGCGGCCTTCATATTGTTTAAAATCAGTGGCTTTAAAATATCTAACTCTTCGGGCAAAGCATCAAAAATCAATTCATCGTGTACTTGTAAAATCATTTTTGATTGAAGATTGGCCCCTTTCATAGCAAGGTGTATCCGAATCATGGCCAGCTTAATCATGTCTGCCGCAGTTCCTTGAATAGGAGAGTTAACGGCATTTCTTTCTGCAAATCCACGTACGGTAAAGTTTTGAGAATTAATATCTTTTAACCAACGCTTTCTACCCATTAGGGTTTCTACATATCCATTGTCTTTGGCAAATTGTATGGTGGTTTCCATGTATTCGTTAATACCACTAAACTCTTTTTTATAATTGTCTATTATTTCTTTAGCCTCTGTTCTTGAAATACCTAGGTTTTCTGCTAAACCAAAAGCACCCTGTCCATAAATGATTCCAAAGTTGACACTCTTGGCTTTATAGCGCATTTCTTTTGTTACATCGGCCTCTTCAATTCCATACACTTTTGCCGCTGTTGCATTGTGAATATCTTTACCCAATTTAAATGCCTCACACATATTTGCATCACCACTAATAGCCGCAACAATACGCAATTCTATTTGAGAATAATCGGCACTTACTAAAACATGTTTGTTGTCTCTAGGAATAAATGCTTTTCTAATTTCTTTTCCGCGATCGCTTCTTATAGGAATATTTTGTAGGTTAGGATTATTACTACTTAGTCTTCCTGTTACCGCAACGGCTTGCGCATAAGAAGTGTGCACCCTTCCGGTTTTACTATTAATTAAATTAGGCAAAGCATCAACATAGGTGCTTTTTAATTTTGTCAGTTCTCTAAACCCTAAAATATCTGCAACAATTGGATTGTTGTGCGCTAATTTTTGAATAACATCTTCGCCTGTTGCGTATTGACCGGTTTTTGTTTTTTTTGCTTTCGGATCAATTTTTAATTTATCAAACAATACTTCACCCAATTGTTTTGGAGAAGCCAAATTAAAACGAACACCCGCTTGCGCATATACAGATTCTTCAAAAACTTTCGCGTCTTTTTCTAATTCTTTGCTATAAGCATTTAAAAAATCTACATCAATTGCAACACCTTCAAATTCCATATCTGTTAACACACGAACTAGTGGATTTTCTACTTCGTTAAAAACCCTTTCAACCGTTTTTTCTGTTAACAGGGGAACAAAAACATTTTTTAATTGCAAGGTAATATCAGCATCTTCTGCTGCATACTCTTTTGCTTTTTCTGTATCAACATCGCGCATGTTTCCTTGGTTCTTTCCTTTCTTGCCAATTAACTCTGCAATATGTACTGGTTCGTATCCTAAAAATTGCGCACTTAGCAAATCCATGCTACGCCTACCTTCTGGCTCAATTAAATAATGTGCCAACATGGTGTCGAATAAATTTCCTTTTGGTTCAATGCCATACCATTTTAAAACAAGCAAATCGTATTTTATGTTTTGTCCAACCCAGGTTACACTTGTTTTTTCAAAAAGAGGTTTGAATAAATTTAAAATATTTTTTGTTGCATTTATATCTGCGGGGCAAGGAATATAAAATGCTTTTGTTGGTTCATAAGAAAAACTTAATCCAACCAAACTCGCTTCGTTTGCATCAATATCGGTTGTTTCTGTATCGAAACAAATTTCAGATTGTTGCATTAAAATATTTACTAGAGCAGTAATATTTTCTTCACCCTCTATTAATTGGTAATCGTGTTCGGTGTTGTGAATATTTTTATCGGCCGATAAACCGGTGTTGCCAGCATCTTCAGAAAGCGCAGATTTTAATTCGTTATTTGTTAGTTTGTTTTCTGTACTTGCAACAGCGTTTCCAAATAAATCCATTTGGCCTTGTTGTGTTGGTGCTGTTTGAAAAGCGTTGAACGCATCGCCCAAAATTCTTTTACCTAGTGTTTTAAATTCAAGTTCCGAAAACACGGTAACCAACTCTTCGTTGTTCCATTCTTTTAAACGATAATTTTCTTCGTGAAATTCTAGCGGCACATTGGTAATAATAGTAGCGAGTTTTTTACTCATAATCGCAAGGTCTTTACCGTTGCGTACTTTTTCGCCAATGGCACCTTTTATTTCGTCGGCGTGTGCCAACACGTTTTCTAGTGTGTCATATTCTTTCAGCAATTTAGCGGCAGTTTTTTCACCAACACCCGGAATGCCTGGAATATTATCAACAGCATCGCCCATCATGCCCAACATGTCTACCACTTGTTGTACGCGCTGAATATCCCATTTGGCACAAATTTTTTCGGCCGTTAAAATTTCGTGGGGGTTGCCCATAAAAGGCGGCTTGTAAATATATACATGCGGATGAATTAGCAGTTGGCCATAATCTTTATCTGGCGTAACCATGTAAACTTCGTAACCCAAATCGGCAGCTTGCCAAGCAATAGTACCAATTACATCATCGGCCTCATAACCATCTAATTCAACTACCGGAATATTAAAACCACGGATAATTCTTTTGATATCTGGAACCGAGGCTAAAAGGTCTTCGGGTGTTTCTTGTCGGTTGGCTTTATAGTCGGCAAAATCAGTATGTCTTTCTGTGAGCGCATGTGTATCAAAACATACGGCTATATGTGTTGGCTTTTCTTTGTTAATTAAATCAAACAGGGTGCTGGTAAAACCAAACTGTGCATTGGTATTATATCCTTTAGAAGTAATTCTAGGATTTCTAATCAATGCATAATAGGCACGATAGATTAAGGCAAATGCATCGAGTAAGTAAAGTTTTTTGGCCATGCCGCTAAGGTAGATAATTTAGTTACCCAAATAAAAAAACCCCACAAATTGTAGGGTTTTAAAATTTGGTATAATAATTATGATTGATTCAATTTATTTAATGCCATATTTTGTTTGATATCTATCATACAATTGTGTTTGCTTGTTTTCGAGGCTAACTTTTCGGCCTTGAATAAACGCCATTACAACCGTACTTGATTTCATATCTAATATATCGCCATCGGCAACCACAATATTTGCGTCTTTTCCAATTTCTATTGTGCCTGTCCTGTCTTCAATACCAAGAATTTTTGCTGGATTTAAAGTGATGGCAGAAAGCGCTTCTTCTTTAGTTAATCCATAGGTTGCTGCGGTCCCAGCGTTATAAGATAGGTTGCGATAACGCGTGTTGTCTGATGCATCGTTTAGTGCAAATAACACGCCTGCTTTTTGTAAAGCTGCAGGCGTTTTAAATGGTTGATCAATGTCATCATCTTCTGTTGCTGGTAAAGCATGTTGTTCGCCAAGTATCACCGCAATATTTGAAGCCTTTAATAAATCAGCAATTTGATAGCTTTCGCTACCACCAACAATTACCACATCAAACCCAAACTCTTTTACAAAATCAATGGCCACCAACATTTGTTTTACTTGATCGGCGTGTACAAATAGTTTTTGTTTTTTATCAAACAAACCTTTTGCAGCCGCTAATTTTAAATTGGTGTTGGTGTGAGCGCTTTCTTGTGAATAGGCTTTAGCTTGTCTGAAAAAGCTTTTAATTTCTTCAGTTTTATCTAAAGCAATTTTTGTAGGATCAGGCGCTTCTCCGCCACCAAAACCACCTCGTCCAAAACCGCCGCCACCTCTTCTGCCCATGCGAACAATAAAGCTTGGCATGTTTAAATGAATACCAGCATCCATTTTATAAGCAGCATCTTCCCAATTCCAGGCATCAAGTTGTACCACACTAGATGTGCCACTAATGGTACCACCTTCGGGAGTAATACTTGCCAATAAAATGCCATTACCCTTTAAAACATTAATTACTCTTGAGTCGGTATTGTAAGCAGTAATAGAACGAACATTGGTATTAATGTCACCAAGCTCTTGCACATCATTGCTACCGCGAACACCATTAGAAATTTCTTTTAATCCTAAGTCGGTAGAAGGTAAAATTAAACCAGGATAAATTTGTTTTCCTTTTGCATCAAAAACATGTGTAGGGTCTGTTGTAGGTACAACAACGTTTGCGCCAATAGCAGTAATTTTTCCATTACTCACTTCAATGGTTTGGTTTTCTAAAACCGTTCCGTTGCCCACGTGAATGGTTCCGTTGGTAATGTATAATTTTCCTTTATATGCTTTGGCTGGATAAACGGATTCTTGTGCTTGTGTAATTGAAAAGAATAAAAACACAGCAGATATTGTTATAAATAATTTTTTCATGGTCTTAGTTTTTATTTGTTGATTCTTCTTGTACATCAATAGTAAACATTCCATCTTTGTGTTCGTGATCTCCACAGCTTAGAATTGTTTGCCAGCTTGGTTCTGCCGGACGTACACTACCACCGCCTCTTTTTTCACCAATCATTTTTTGTGTTAAACGAAAACGTTCTGCTTGTATATTTTTACGTTGTAATAAATCTTTTTCGCGATCAAAATAAACAATACCATCTACAATTGTTTTTTCTGATTTTGCATAAATGCTTAATGGATTATCGCTCCATATTACAATGTCGGCATCTTTACCAGCTTTAATGCTTCCTACTTTATCGGCAACGTGTAATGCCTTTGCAGGATTGATGGTGACCATTTTCAATGCTTCTTCTTCACTTACGCCACCGTATCTTACAACCTTTCCAGCTTCTTGATTTAATCGGCGCGCCATTTCTGCATCATCAGAATTAATACAAACATTCAATCCAACTTTTTGCATGATAGCAGCATTGTACGCAATAGCATCTGTTACTTCAACTTTGTAATAATACCAATCAGAAAAAGTTGAAGCACTAGATCCGTGTGCTTTCATTTTATCGGCTACTTTATACCCTTCTAAAATATGTGTGAAGGTGTTAAACACAAATCCGTATTTATCACCAACGCGCATTGCTGCAGTAATTTCACTTTGCACATAAGAGTGACAAGTAATAAAACGTTTTTTATTTAAAATTTCTACTAGTGCATCGAGCTCTAAATCTCTTCTGGTTTTAGGATCAATTTTCAAAGCCGCTTCGTAATCTTTAGCACGCGCAAATCCATCGTTCAATACTTCTGCAACGCCCATTCTTGTATCTGGGAATCTGTTATTTGATGGAGAGGTTGTACGTTTAACATTTTCGCCTAGTGCAAATTTTATAAATGGATCAGCGCCTTTAAATTTCAAATCATCGTCATTAGCACCCCAACGTAATTTGATTAATTGGGTTTGTCCGCCAATGGTATTTGCAGAGCCGTGTAAAATATGAGAGCTAGTTACACCACCACTTAGTTGGCGATAAATATTAACGTCTTCAGGATTTAAATTATCTCCAATTCTTACTTCAGAAGTTACCGATTGTGCACCTTCGTTAATAGAAGACGCCGCTATATGTGAATGCTCGTCAATAATTCCTGCAGTTACGTGTTTGCCCGTTCCGTCAATAACACGTGCACTTGCATCGGATAGGTTTTTACCAACTTTGGCAATTTTACCGTCTTTAATTAATACATCGGTATTTAATAGTTTTCCTTCTTTTTCACTAGTCCAAACGGTGGCGTTTTTAATTAATAGGTTTTCTGCTGTTGGTTGTACTTCCCATCCATATCCATCAAACGGATAGGTAACTTTTGCTAAACGCTGAGGAAAAGAAGGTCTTTTTCTACTAGAGTCTGAAGAAACAAGCGCCTGTGTTGAGTCATAGACTGCAGACCATGTAATAGCGTGTCCGGCAGTATCTTCTCCGGTTCCGCTCCAACTGTTTCCGTTGGCTACACCACTAAGGCGATATTGTGTTGCGGCACTAGCGCCACCACCAAATCCACCAGCTCCTCTACCACCTGCGCCACGTTCAGGGCTTGGCGTTTCGTTTGTTGAAGCAGCCCTTGCTGGAGCTTTTCTTGGTGCAACTGGTGAAAAGGTAAGCTTCACCATTTTTCCATCAAAACTAAATTTACCGGTTAGTGTGTCTTTACTAATAACATTTGCGGTGCTAGTATTTTTAACATCCAAGGTGTATTTGATAGGGCCGTTTGCTGTATGAATAGACAATGTATAATTTCCCTTTACATCAATCCAAGCATCTTCTTTAATTCCATATTTATTACCATCTACCCAGTTTTGTAATAAAGTTGTTTTTTCTGAAAAGATAGGACCCGAGCTGATTATAAAGTTGGCACGCTTTCCGGTTTCAATACTTCCAACAGCATCGTAAATTCCTAAAACAGTTGCAGGTGTTTTGGTTAGTGCTTCTAATGCTCGCGTTTCAGACAAGCCCATTTCTATGGCTTTTCTCAAATTCGTCATAAACGTGTTTAGGGCTTTAGAATCAGCGGTAGTTAAACAAAAAGGAATACCTGCTTTTTCCATTGCGCCAGCATTTGTTGGAGCAAGTTCCCAGTGTTTCATATCTGCTAAAGAAACAGCACGAGCATCACTAGGATCTTCTACGTCCATTGCTTGCGGAAAATTTAATCCAATAATATAAGTGGCTTTGGTTGCCGCAATTTCTTTCACGCGTTGGTATTCGTTGCCACCACCTTTAATAATATACTTTACACCAAATTCTTTACCAATACGATCGGCTCTTAGGTCAGACCATTTATCGTCGGCTTCAAAAATTTGCGGAAGGGTTTGATTAGTGTTCCAAGCTTGTAGTGAAAGGTTCAGGCCCTCTTTGCTTGGTTTGTTCTCATACCATTTTGCATCTAAATAATTTTGACGCAACAATGCAATGCTACCCATGGCGCTACTTGGATAAGATTGAGAAGAAGTTCCTTTGCTAAAAGAATAGTGCGCAGAAGCTTTTTCTTTTACAACTACCAGATTCTCTTTTTCGTTAGCAAGTGTAACAACTACTCCGGTTCCGCGCGCGATGCCATCTTTTAAATGCGTTAGTACGGTTCCAAAACCAATATCGCGTAGACTTTTCGCTTTACCCTCTTCGGCATTAAACAATTTGGCTGCATCGGTTTCTGGGTGAATGGCTTGGTTCCAACCATAAGCACCTTTGTTGTTTGATGTTAATTGTGCAGGTGCATTAAAGTTAAATCCGCCACGCTCTCTGGTTGGAGCAGCAACACCGTAATCACTATAAATATCAATAAAGGAAGGATAAATATATTTTCCATTACAATCAATTACCACAGCCTCTTTTGGTATAGCTGTTCCGGATTCTCCAACGGCAATTATTTTTCCTTCTTTAATTATTAGTACGCCGTTTGTAATAGTGTTTTGAGCATCTTTTACAATTTTGGCATTGGTAAAAGCATAGCAGCCGTTTCTTTTATCGGCCACACCGTTTACCGGAAATGATTCTTGGGCTTGAATTAGGGACGACAATAATAGCCCTAATACAAGGAATTTAATTTTACGCATAAGATAGATTTATTTCTCAGAACTTAAATCTACTTATTAATTGAACTCCTTAAAAATATTTTGTTTTAAAAATGGATGAGCGGTTAAATGTTATTTATTTGTTTGATGCTTTTTCTACGCCATTAATAAATGCAATGACGCCATTCATGAAAACCTGTTGGTCGTCCCACATAGCTAAATGACTTCCGTTCGGACAATATAAATATGAGCCATGTTGTACTTGTGTACTCATCCATTTCATGTGTTCTGGATCCATGGTATCGAATTTGGCACCAACAGTAAGTGTAGGAACTGATATTTTAGGTAAGTCTTTTTTAATATCCCAAGGCAACAAACGACCACCCACTTTAAATTCACTAGGACCTTGCATCATCACATATATTTCTTCGTTTACGTGTTTGAAACTTCTATTAACAGGATCTGGAAATTCTGGTAAACGACAAAGGTGTTTTGTGTAATATTCCGATAAAACCAATTGCTGATAAACAGGATCACTAAATTGGTTTTTATCTTCATATTTCTGTAATGAATCAACAAGAGATGGACGCATTTCTTTTCTTAAAACAGCATTGTATTTTGCATAATCTGGAATACTAGCCATCATATTACAAACAATTAATCCTTTTAAGTTTTGTTGGTATTTCAAGGCATATTCCATGGCTAAAATCCCACCCCATGAATTTCCTAATAAGTAAAAATTATCTTTATTTAATTTCAGCGCAACCCTCACTTGTTCTACTTCTTCAACAAATCTTGCTGTGGTCCATAAGCTGCTATCTTTTGGTTGGTCGCTATAATAAGAACCTAGTTGATCGTACTCATACATTTCAAATCCTACTGCAGGAAAAAAACTTTCAAAACATTCCATATACTCGTGCGTCATTGCTGGACCGCCGTGTAATAACAAAACTTTTACGGTAGGATTATTTCCAATTCTTTTTGTCCAAACTTTAAATTTTCCAACAGGTGTGTTGATGTCAATTAGTTTGATACCCGCAACCTGAACGCCTGAATCCACTGCTGCATAATAGTTAGAGGCAACACTGTTTTTTTGTGACTCATTTTTACAAGCACTAAATGTTACTAAAAATGTTATTAAGCAAATAGCAAATAAAGTGCGCATTTTTTGTTGTGGGATTGAGATGAACATATGATGATCGTTTTATAAATTTAAGATATGAATATAAAAATATTTTTTGAATTATCTACCCATGTATACCATTAATATTTGAACATCACTAGGATTCACCCCACTTATTCTACTTGCTTGTCCTAGTGTTTTTGGTTTAATTTTTTTGAATTTTTGCCTCGCTTCGTTAGACACCGCTGATATATTATCGTAATTAAAATTATCAGGAATAATTAAGTTTTCCATCAAACTCATCTTGCTAACGAGTTCGTTTTCTTTTTCAATATATCGCTCGTATTTTATTTGAATTTCTGCTTGTTCAATGTCATCGTTAGTTGCATTGCTTAGTGCTTCTTGTAATGCAGGAATTTCATTTTTCATTTCTGCCAACGAAATATTTGGTCGTAATAAAAGTCTTGCGGCTTTTTGTTTTTCTGTAATAATTGCAGAACCAACTTTTGTAAAATAATGGTTGATATCCTCAGGACATATACTAAATTCTAATAATATATCTTTTACTGATTTTACTTGTTTTATTTTCTCCGAAACCTTTTGCATTCTTTCGGCAGAAGCAAGTCCAAGATTGAAACTTCTTTCGGTTAATCGAATGTCGGCATTGTCTTGACGAAGCAGGGTTCTAAACTCTGCGCGGCTCGTAAACATTCTATAAGGTTCGTCGGTTCCTTTGCTAATTAAGTCGTCAATTAAAACACCAATATATGCTTCGCTTCTTTTTAATACAAAGGGCTCAAGATTTCTTGTTTTCTGGTGCGCATTAATTCCTGCCATTAATCCTTGACAGGCTGCTTCTTCGTAACCGGTTGTTCCGTTAATTTGTCCGGCAAAAAACAAGTTCGGTAATCCCTTTGTTTCTAAGGAATACTGTAATTGTGTTGGTGGAAAATAATCGTATTCAATAGCGTAACCGGGTCTAAATATCCTACAGTTTTCAAAGCCCGGAATCAATCTAAGTGCTTGATGCTGAACCTCTTCTGGTAAAGAGGTTGAGAAGCCATTCACATAAATTTCTACTGTATTCCAGCCCTCGGGCTCTACAAATATTTGGTGTCGGTCTCTATCGGCAAAGCGATTGATTTTGTCTTCAATACTTGGGCAATACCTCGGACCAACGCCCTCAATTCTGCCCTGGTACATGGGGCTTCTGTCGAAACCTGTTTTTAAAATATCGTGAACTTCTGTATTTGTATAAGTAATAAAGCAACTACGCTGGTTGTTTGGCTTAACTCGATCAACGTCTAAATAAGAAAAGCCAACAATCTCTTCGTCGCCTTTTTGCTCTTCCATTTTACTATAGTCAAGGCTACGACCATCAACCCTAGGGGGTGTTCCTGTTTTTAATCGATCACTCTCAAAACCTAGTGCCACCAATTGTTCGGTAATCCCAGTAGCCGCTTTTTCTGCTACTCGCCCACCGCCAAATCTTTTCTCACCAATATGAATTACACCATTTAAGAATGTTCCACTAGTAACTACCACCGCTTTAGAATGAATTTCGTGCCCCATTCCAGTTACCACACCACAGGCTTTGTTGTCTTTAATTAATATAGACTGCACCATGTCTTGATAGAAATCTACGTTTGGGGTCTGTTCTAGCATCTCGCGCCACTTAGCAGCAAATAACATTCTGTCGCTTTGTGCCCTCGGACTCCACATGGCCGGACCCTTACTCCTATTTAACATCCTAAATTGAATGGTACTTAGGTCGGTAACAATTCCGCTATATCCACCCAAGGCATCAATCTCTCTAACTATTTGACCTTTGGCAATTCCACCCATGGCAGGATTACAACTCATTTGAGCAATGGTTTGCATATTCATGGTCACCAACAAAACCTTACTACCGAGGTTTGCGGCAGCAGCTGCTGCTTCACAACCGGCGTGTCCGGCACCTACTACTATCACATCATAATTTGGAAACATAAAGCAAAGATACTTACGAGATGAATTACCTGTTTTTAAATATTCAAGGCTATTAAGAACGATTTTACCCTATGGTTTAGTATAAAAACGGTGTTCCACGTGGAACATTTAGTTAAACCCGTTTCGGGCGAAATGCTCCTTTGCTTGGATGGGCTGTGTTTGAATATTGAAGTGTTCCACGTGGAACATTAATATCATCCCTATTTTACAACACCCAATTACTAATAACCGCCTATTATTCCTTTTAAAGATTTTCCACTGAAGTGCCCGCCCTCAAAAAGAACTAAACATACATACAAGGCAACCGATAAACAGGCTTAACCAAAGATTGTTATGAAAACCCCTATCCGCCTTTTGGTTTTTGATAAATATGGTGTTCCACGTGGAACATTAGGTTGAACTTGTTTTGGAAGGTCGTCTACTTTGGTTGTTTTTGGGGTGTGCTAGGAAGTTGGGATGTTCCACGTGGAACATTAACCCTTAATGGCTTTAAGGTATCGCGCTAAATAATAATCTTCTTTACTGCGCATCATGGCAATATCTGCCTTGGTTTTGTCTTTATAACCACATAAATGGAGGGCGCCATGAAAAATTACCCGAAGCATTTCGTTGGAATAACTGGTTTTTAGTTGAACGGCGTTGTCTTTTACCCGATCAATACTAATGTAAATCTCCCCAATTAGCTGTTTTGGCTGCTCAGAAAGGTTAAAACTGATAATGTCTGTATAGTAATCGTGTTGTAAAAAGGTATTATTGATGTTTAGTAAAAATGCATCGGAGCAAAAAACATACACTAACCTTTCTAGGCCCAGCCTCTCTTTTACAAAAATTCCATCCACAAAGTTTTTGAGTAGGGTTTTATTGGTAAACCGAAAGGGTCGGTCGGCGGAAGTAAATTGGGTATTTGCCATAGTTGTGTTGCTTACTCCAAAATTCGTAACTATTTGCATGCGATGCTCATTACCTTTGCAAAATATACCAGTGAACTAACAATAAATGAAAAGATTGTCGGAATTAGCCTCAGGTCAGAAAGCAGAGATCGTGTCTTTTGAAAAAGATGAGATCTTTATTAAGCTAATGGAAATGGGTTGTGTGCCAGGTGAAATTATTAAAGTAGAACAAAAAGCCCCAATGGGTGATCCTATTTCAATCTCTGTGGCTGGGTATCATTTAAGTTTACGCATCAGCGAAGCACACAGTATTTTTGTAAAAGAACTGCCCCATTAACCACCAATCAATTCTTACAATGAATATTGGACTCTATTTTGGCTCGTTTAATCCTGTACATATTGGACACCTAATTATAGGGAACCATGTGGTAAATCATACTGATATTCAACAAGTTTGGTTTGTAGTGTCTCCTCAAAATCCGCTGAAACCCTCTGGTGTATTGCTTAATGAGTACCATCGGCTGCACCTTGTTCAGTTGGGTGTAGAAGGAAACACGCAATTAAAAGCCGTAGATTTTGAGTTCAAACTACCGCGCCCTTCTTATACCATTGATACTTTAACCTATCTCACCGAAAAATATCCGCAGCACCAGTTTTCTATTATAATGGGAAGTGATAGCTTTCAAAACCTACCCCGCTGGAAAAATTTTGAAGCCCTGGTTAAAGACTATTCTTTTATTATTTATGAACGACCAGGCTTTAAAATAGTGAACGACTATGGCGCAAAACTGCAATTATTAAAAGCGCCACTACTAGAAATATCTGCCACCGAAATTCGCCAGGCCATTAAAGAAGGCAGGTCTGTACGCTATTTATTGCCCGAAAAAGTTCAAGAAGAAATAGAAAGAACCGGGTATTACAAATAGAAAGAATTGGTTTATAGTTATATACATATTATAAACAAATAATCTATAAAATTTCATCAATTATTTTTAATAGTATAAACAGCATTGAATAGTTTTAGGATACAAACTTATTTTATGCGTTTATCCATTCTTTTCTTTGCCATTATATTTAGTGGAATTGCCCAAGCACAATTAACGGTTGAAAAAATCATGCAAGATCCAAAGTGGATGGGCTCCTCTCCGTCTGGGGTTTTTTGGAGTGCAGATAGTAAATCGGTGTATTTTAATTGGAACCCAACGGGCGCTGCAGCAGATTCTTCGTACCAGTTTTCATTGAATGGTGGCCAAATTGACAAGGCCAATTATTTAGCCACACAAAAATCATCGGCAGTTTCTAGCGGTACTTATAATAATAGCCACAGCTTAATGGCCTATGTGTATCGCGGCGATTTGTTTTTATTGGATTTGACATTAAATAAAACCACGCGTATTACTCAAACAGAAGACTATGAAAGCAATCCTCGGTTTGTAAATAATGATAATTGGTTGGTGTATGCCAGAAGCCAAAACTTATACGCTTGGAATATTCAAACAGGAACAACTGAGCAAATAACTAATATCATTAAGGGAACAGAATCGGCGCCAGCGGTTGCAAGCTTTATGGGTGGCGGCAGAGGTAGCGGAATGGGCCCCCGACAAGATGCAGGAGCAAGACAAGGCCAGTCTGTTGGTGGACAAGACCAATGGTTGCAACAGAACCAATTACAACTCTCCGAAGTGTTGCGCGATAGAAAAAATAAAAAAGAATTAAGAGATGCGTTTTTAAAAAACAACAAAGAAACCGACACGTTAAAAACCATTAATATCGCCGATAAAAATTTACAAAATTTATTGATCAGTCCCGACGGACGTTATATTAGTTATCGTTTGTATCAAGCGCCCGCTCCTTCTAAAAATACCATTGTTCCAGATTATTTAGCCGAAACAGGTTATACCACAGACTTACCCGGACGCACAAAAGTGGGTAATGCTTTAGGAAAATACGAAAGCTATTTATACGATAGAAAAAAAGAAAAAGTTTATCCTATTATTACCGATTCAATACCAGGAATTACAGATCAACCAGATTATGTAAAAGACTATCCGCAAAAATATGCAGGCAAAAAACCAATGCCTAGAAGTTTAATTATTGTAGGACCTTATTGGAATGATGCGGGCACTGCTGCCGTAGTAGATATTCGTTCGCAAGACAATAAAGACCGATGGATCATGCAAGTAGATCTAGCAACAGGAAAGCTTGCTTTATTAGATAGACAAAGAGACGAAGCTTGGATTGGTGGACCCGGTGTAGGTGGCGGTGGGTATGGCGCTAATATTGGTTGGGTAAATGATAGTTGTATTTATTATCAAAGTGAAGCAAGTGGTTACTCGCATTTGTATGTTTATAATTTGCGTACTGCAACAAAAAAAGCATTAACGCAAGGAAAATATGAAGTTCAAAATTTGGTATTAAGTAGCAATAAAAAATATTTTTATTTATTATCGAACGAATCGCATCCTGGTCAACAAAATTGGTATCGCATAAAAACAGACGGTACACAAAAAGAAAAAATAACCAATCAATTAGGTGGTTACGAAATAAGTTTATCGCCCGATGAAAAATGGATTGCATTTAGGTATTCGTATATTAATAAACCCTGGGAATTATTTATTCAAGAAAACGAACCCGGAAAAAAACCAAAACAAATTACCGATAAAGCAGCTAGCGAAGAATTTAAAAAATATGCTTGGAGAGACACCAAAATAAAAACCATTGTTGCGCGCGATGGTCAAAATATTTATACCAGAATTTATGAACCAAAACCAGGCACAAAAAATAAAGCAGCAGTAATATTTGTACACGGTGCAGGTTATTTACAAAACGTACACTATTGGTGGAGTAGTTATTTTAGAGAACAAATGTTTAATAATTTATTGGCCGATAAAGGATACACCGTAATTGATATTGACTACCGCGCAAGTAGTGGATATGGCAGAGACTGGCGCACGGGTATTTATCGATTCATGGGCGGAAAAGATTTAGACGACGAAGTAGATGCCGCAAAATATTTGGTAAAAAATATGGGAATTGATTCGAACAAAATTGGTTTGTATGGCGGAAGTTATGGCGGCTTTATGACCTTGATGGCCTTGTTTACACAACCGAATGTATTCAAGGCTGGCGCTGCATTAAGGCCGGTTACCGATTGGGCGCATTACAACCATGGTTATACATCTAATATTTTAAACGAACCAGTAAACGATAGTATTGCTTATGCAAAATCATCGCCTATTAATTTTGCCGCAGGTTTAAAAAATCATTTATTAATTTGTCATGGCATGGTAGACGTGAATGTAAATTTTCAGGATGCCGTAAGATTGTCTCAACGATTAATTGAATTAGGAAAAGACAATTGGGAGCTGGCGGTTTATCCTGTAGAAGATCATGGATTTGTAGAGCCAAGTAGTTGGACGGATGAATACAAACGCATTTTAAAATTATTCGATACTTATTTGTTGCAATAAAAGCGGGTAAAAAATCGAATGTTTTAATACACCAAATAGGATAAAAGAAAACATTAAATATATTTTCTTTTAGATGTTGCGCGCGAAGTCTTTATTTTATTTATTCATTAAAATAAATAACAAAGACGGTTCAAGCGCTACTAATTTATTTAAATGATTAAGAGCTGTTGAGTAACGTATTCTTACATATCCAAACATTCTTTCAGTAGCCCAAAACAAAGAAGCGGTTCAAAATTTTGAACCGCTTCTTTGTTTTATTGAAAGTATAAAATCAATTATCGATTCATACTCATTAAAAATTCTTCGTTGCTTTTTGTTCCGCGCATACGTTTTAGTAATTCGTTCATCGCTTCTTCTGGGTTCATATCGTTTAAGAACAAACGCAAAATATTCATGCGGCCCAACACTTCTTTGTCGAGTAATAAATCGTCGCGACGTGTTGATGAACTAACCAAATCAATGGCAGGATAAATTCTTTTGTTGGCTAATTTTCTGTCGAGTTGTAATTCCATATTACCAGTACCCTTGAACTCTTCAAAAATTACCTCATCCATTTTACTACCTGTTTCAATTAAAGCGGTTGCTAAAATAGTTAAGGATCCACCGTTTTCAATTTTACGTGCAGCACCAAAAAACTGTTTTGGTTTTAACAACGCATTTGCTTCCACACCACCCGATAAAACTTTACCAGAACTTGGTGCAACCGTATTGTGTGCACGCGCTAAACGTGTAATAGAATCTAATAAAATAACTACATCGTGTCCGCACTCAACTAAGCGTTTTGCTTTTTGTAAAGCAATAGCAGAAACCTTCACGTGCTTTTCTGCAGGCTCATCGAATGTTGAAGCAATAACTTCTGCCCTAACACTGCGCTCCATATCGGTAACCTCTTCTGGGCGCTCGTCAATCAATACCACCATCAAATAAACTTCTGGGTGATTGGCTGCAATAGCGTTGGCTACTTCTTTCAACAACATGGTTTTACCCACTTTAGGTTGTGCCACAATTAATCCACGCTGACCTTTACCGATCGGCGTAAAAATATCCATGATACGTGTGCTGTAATTATTAGAAGTAGTAAACAGGTTTAATTTTTCGAAAGGAAATAAAGGCGTTAAATAATCGAACGGAACGCGGTCACGAACTTCGTCGGGGCGCTTGCCATTGATATTATCCACCTTTAATAAAGCAAAATATTTTTCGCCTTCTTTTGGAGGACGAACTGCTCCATGAACAGTGTCGCCTGTTTTTAATCCAAATAATTTTATTTGAGAAGGAGACACATACACATCATCTGGAGATGATAAATAATTATAGTCGGAAGAACGTAAGAAACCATAGCCGTCTGGCATCATTTCTAAAACACCTTCTCCTAAAATAACGCCTTCAAATTCAATATTAAATGCAGGTTCTTTTCTTTGTTGTGGGTAGCGATGTTGCGGAGCCGCTTCGGTAACAGCCGTTTCGTTTTCGCCTTGTTGGTGTTCTTCGTTAGGGCTTGTTTCTGAAGAAGTTTGTTGTTCTGCCGTAGGTTGTGCTTCGCCAGGTGCCACTTCTGAAACAGTTTCTGCTGGAGCGTCTTCTGTACGCGGTTTGCGTGGCAAAGGAACTCTTTTTTGAACAGCGGGTCTGGTAGGGCGTTGTTGCGCAGGCGCAATGGCTGCTTCTACAACAGGTTCCGGAACAATTGCTTCAGCAGGAGTTGGCTCCATTACTTCGGCCTCCTCGGTACCATTAGCGGTAGATGTTTTAACGGTGATGGGTTTGCGAGGACGGGCACCTTTTTTCTTAGGCTCGTCTTTCACTTCACTGGCTTGCACTGCTTGCCCATCAAGTATTTTGTAAATCAATGTTTTTTTGTCTAATTTTTTAAAGCCGGGGATAGCAAGCTGGTTTGCAAGGTCTTGCAACTCAGGTAGCAACATGTCATTCAATTGCAGGATGTCGTACATAAATTCAATTAATAAAAAGAAGCAGTTTGTCGATTAATAAATCCAGTCTAAGGGGGTTTGTACTCAGAAAGGTGTTTTGAAATTTTTTGATTGGAAAGAAGATAAACTAACGTTTGGGGATTTAAGTAAAGACCCAATCAGTTCGGTTTCCATTGCAATGTTAAGCTAGAAAATTGAAAAAAAAGAATTTTTTGTAGGTTTTTAACGAAGAACTAGTCAATAACTAGTCAACTGCGGCTTGTTTGGTTATCTTTGGGCCAGATATTGAATTAGACACTAGGTGGAAGCACCCAAAGGTCTTTATCAAACAGAAACCAGAATTAATTAGCAATGTTTAACAAAAGAACAAAAATTAAGGCGTTGATGGCCTTGGAGCCAAGCGAGCAAACAGTAACGGTAATGGGATGGGTGCGTAGTTTTCGCAATAACCAATTCATTGCCTTAAACGATGGCAGTACAAATAATAATTTACAAGTTGTAGTAGCACTTGGCTTATTAGATGATGCAACTGTGCGTAGAATTACTACGGGCGCTTCTTTGAAAGTAATAGGAGAATTAGTGCCGTCTTTGGGCAAGGGACAAAAAGTAGAATTGAAAGCAACAACGTTAGAAGTGATGGGTGATAGTGATGCAGAAAAATATCCCCTCCAACCCAAAAAACATAGCTTAGAATTTTTGCGTGAAATAGCACATTTACGTTTTAGAACCAATACGTTTGGATCGGTATTTCGCTTGCGTCATTCCTTGGCATTTGCGGTGCACCAATTCTTTAACGAGAAAGGATTTATTTATTTACACACGCCAATAATTACATCGAGCGATGCAGAAGGTGCAGGCGAAATGTTTCGTGTAACTACTTTACCATTTGATGCAACGCCACGCAACGAAGACAATAGCATTAATTTTAAAGAAGACTTTTTTGGCAAGAGTACCAACCTTACGGTAAGTGGACAATTAGAAGGAGAACTAGGTGCCATGGCATTTAGTGAAATTTATACTTTCGGTCCTACGTTTAGAGCCGAAAACTCAAACACAGCAAGGCATTTAGCCGAATTCTGGATGATAGAACCAGAGATGGCATTCCATGATATTGAAGACAATATGAATTTGGCAGAAGAATTTATTCAATACCTTATTCGTTATGCAATGGCGCATAATATGGAAGACCTTGAATTCTTAGATGCGCGTTTGGCAGAAGAAGAAAAACAGAAGCCACAAAACGAAAGAGCAGAAATGGGCTTGATAGAAAAATTGAAATTTGTAGTAGAAAATCAATTTGAAAGAATCACTTATACCGAAGCCATTCAAATATTATTAGACTCTCCACATTATAAAAAGAAAAAGTTCAAATACGACGTAAGTTGGGGCATAGATATGCAAAGCGAACACGAACGTTATTTGGTTGAAAAGCATTTTAAAAAACCAGTAATTGTAACTGGATATCCAGCAGCCATCAAAGCATTTTACATGCGCCTAAATGATGGATGCGAGCCAGGAAAAGAAACCGTAGCAGCAATGGATATTTTAGCACCAGGTATTGGTGAAATTGTAGGAGGAAGCCAACGTGAAGAGCGCCTAGAAAAATTAGAAGCAAGAATGACTGATATGCATATTCCGTTAGAAGAAATGAGTTGGTATTTAGATACTCGTCGTTTTGGATCTGTACCGCATGCAGGATTTGGATTGGGTTTTGAGCGTATGGTACAGTTTGTTACAGGAATGACCAATATTAGAGACGTGATTGCATTTGCAAGGACGCCAAAGAATTGTGAGTTTTAAAAAAGTACCATTCAGTCCTTCACGGTGTTTATTTTTAAAAAACTTGTGGATAATTTCTGAATATTGCTCGATGCCCTTATATTTGCAGCCCTTTAGGGATTGGAGCTAGGGTTGAAATTAACATTCTACCGAATTTCAGGAACTAAAAAAGCTAAGGTGCGGTAGCTCAGTCGGTAGAGCAAAGGACTGAAAATCCTTGTGTCGCCGGTTCGATCCCGGCCCACACCACTTTTAATTAATAAGACCCAAGCCCAGCTTGGGTTTTTTGTTTTTGGGCGCGGAAACGTGCGCGGTTAAGGTTCTCTCATACAGTATCAGCTAACCTGGTCAACACCTCCCAATATATATTGGAG
>Ga0194060_10000404_pt1 | contig 31709 bp, 32 predicted proteins | sample SepL225m_MetaG_FD_163427 | JGI IMG/M metagenome (GOLD analysis project Ga0194060, IMG submission 163427) | Anoxic zone freshwater microbial communities from boreal shield lake in IISD Experimental Lakes Area, Ontario, Canada - Sep2016-L222-5m | ecosystem: Environmental > Aquatic > Freshwater >...
CACCGTCATGCATTGACAAGGAGCCAATCGTGCAGCTGGCGCACCGAATGGGCAACGAACAATGGCTCAAGAGCGTGAAACGCTTCAGGCTCATGAGCGCCATAGCTCACTGCCACGCTGGGACACCCGGCGTTGGCTGCCATCTGCAAGTCATGGGTGGTATCACCGATCATCAGGGTTCGCCCTGGATCCACGCCAAATTCGCTCATCAACTCCAGCAACATTCGAGGATGGGGCTTGCCAGCGGTTTCATCCACTGTTCGCGAACTGTCGAACATCCCCTTGAGTTCCGAACTATGCAAAGCATCATCAAGTCCTTGCCGGGTTTTGCCGGTTGCCACTGCCAGCCAGTGTTGACGCGTCTTGAGTTCCGTCAGCATCTCCAAAATTCCTGCGAAGAGGCTGATGTCGTGCTTGTGCGCGATGTAATGGTGACGGTAACGTGCTCCAAGTTCCGGATAACGTTCAACTGGTACATCAGGCGCCGCATGCGCCAGCGCCTGCATCAACCCCATGCCAATGACGTAGGAGGCATCGCGATCACTAGGAACCGCACCCCCGACGTCACGCACTGCTTCCTGAATGCAGCGGGTAATCAGAGCGGTCGAATCAAACAGCGTGCCGTCCCAATCAAATGCAATCAAATCAAAGCGCCGGGAGGTCGACATATCAGGGTACTGCATGGGTTACAAAATTCTCGAGTTCAGGAGGCAATGGCGCCAGCAGTTCAATTCGCTCGCTGCTGTTGGGATGATTGAATTGCAGGCGCCAAGCGTGAAGAAACATTCTTTTCAAGCCGGGCACCTGGTTGCTGCGTGACAAGACCTTGTTCAATTCAAAGTCACCGTACTTGTCGTCACCCAGAATCGGATGTCCTTCGGTCGCCAGATGAACTCGGATTTGATGCGTGCGCCCGGTCTTGAGTGTGACTTCGAGCAAGCTGAATCCGGCGCCAGCGGTCGTATCAACAGGATGTACGGCGGCTCCTCGCCGCAGCACCTTGACCAGAGTAACCGAAGCCATGCCGTCCAGGTTATCGCGCGCCACCACCTTGACGCGGCGCTCACCGTCAGGGAGCAGATACTTGTGCAATGGCTTGTCAAGCACCTTCTTTTTCGCTGGCCAGGCTCCCGCAACCATGGCCAGGTAGGTCTTGCCGGTCTCGCGTTCGCGAAACTGATCCTGCAAATGTTTCAAGGCACTCCTCTTTTTGGCAAGCAACAAGATGCCGCTGGTGTCCCGGTCCAGGCGATGTACCAGTTCCAGGAATTTGGCCTCAGGTCTTGCCATGCGCAATTGTTCGATCACGCCAAAGCTGACGCCGGAGCCGCCATGAACCGCGAGTCCGGCTGGCTTGTCGATCGCGAGCAAATGATCGTCTTCCAACAAAATGGAAAAGTCGCGGCGCGGTGCCTCGCGGGCGGCTTTCTCTGCCATGTCCATGGTCTTTTCAGCGATCCGCTGTGAAATTCGCACTGGCGGCAGGCGCACGGCGTCACCGGACTGAACACGGGAATCCGCCGATACCCTACCTTTGTTGATTCTTACTTCTCCACTACGGATAATTCGATAGATATGGGTCTTAGGTACACCCTTGAGTTGGCGCAGCAAAAAATTATCCAATCGCTGACCCGCGCAGTCTTCGCTGACGACGACCGTTTTGACCTGGGGCAGCGGTGATGCTTCATTGCCCCCTATAATGTGTTTCACTAGCGATGCGCTGTAAGTGGTTGATTTGACGACGAGTTAAGTCATAGTTTAGGTGGAGTTTAGTTCACCCACCAGCACCAGCCCCTCTAGCAAGTCGATATCGCCGCTTGCCAATGCGTGCAAACTGCTAGCCAAATGCCTGCAGTGGCATGCCAGACGAGCGGTCAAGACGACGCCTTGAAAAACTGATACGGAATACCCCAAGTTCACAGACCCTGGTCTGTGAACGGAATGAAGCGAGATGTTTGTGTTGATGAGTTTGATCGCCAGTTGCCTGCGGTGCGTATTCGCCCCGTTTTTTGGCATGGCTCACTCATCAGCGACCGCAATAGGGTCGCAACCCGCTATTTATCAAGTAGCACTTCCACAACCCGGACTCCTCGCTCCCCTCCACGCGCCTATGCCAAGACTTATTGTTTAAGTCTCGGTTCTCCGGCTTTTTCCTCCTCAATTCAAAGCGCCAGTTCTGATATCAATAGCTCTTCAAGAGCTACGTTGTTGTTTGAATTGAAGGAACGCTCATCATGAAACGGATGCTGATTAACGCCACGCAGGCTGAAGAACGCCGCCTGGCGATTGTCGACGGACAAAAACTGCTCGACTATGAAATTGAAATTGAAGGGCGCGAGCAGCGCAAGGGCAACATCTACAAGGCCGTCGTCACGCGCGTCGAGCCCTCGCTGGAAGCCTGCTTTGTCGACTACGGCGAAGACCGCCACGGCTTTCTGCCGTTCAAGGAAATCTCCAGACAGTACTTCCAACAAGGTGTGTCGGTCAGCCAGGCCCGCATCCAGGATGCGATCCGCGAAGGCCAGGAACTGCTGGTCCAGGTGGAAAAAGAAGAGCGTGGCAACAAGGGCGCAGCCCTGACCACCTTTGTCTCGCTGGCCGGCCGCTACGTCGTGCTGATGCCCAACAACCCGCGCGGTGGTGGCGTCTCGCGCCGGATTGAAGGCGAAGACCGCGCCGAACTCAAGGAAGCGCTGGACCAGCTCGAATACCCGAACGGCATGAGCATCATTGCGCGTACTGCCGGCATCGGCCGTGCTGCGCCGGAACTGCAGTGGGACCTGAACTACCTGCTCAAACTCTGGACCGCCATTGACGGTGCCGCCAAGGGCGCCAAAGGCGCTTTCCTGATTTACCAGGAATCGAGCCTGGTGATCCGCGCCATCCGCGACTACTTCAACAACGACATCGGCGACATCCTGATCGACACCGATGATGTCTATGAGCAGGCCCAACAGTTCATGGCCCACGTCATGCCGGAACACGCCGCGCGCGTGAAACGCTACCGTGACGACGCGCCGCTGTTCAGCCGCTTCCAGATCGAGCACCAGATCGAATCGGCCTATGCCCGCACCGTGCAGCTGCCCAGCGGCGGTGCCATCGTGATCGACCACACCGAAGCCCTGGTTTCCGTCGACGTCAACTCGGCGCGCGCCATCAAGGGGGGCGACATCGAGGAAACCGCCACCCGCACGAATCTGGAAGCGGCGGACGAAGTGGCACGCCAGATGCGCCTGCGCGATCTGGGCGGCCTGATCGTGATCGACTTCATCGACATGGAAGAAAGCCGCAATCGCCGCGACGTTGAAAACCGCCTGCGCGACGCGCTGCGGCAAGACCGGGCCCGCGTCCAGTTCGGCACCATCAGCAAATTCGGTCTGATGGAGATGAGCCGCCAGCGTCTGCGCCCGGCACTTTCCGAAGGTGCTTCCATTCCCTGCCCACGTTGCGGCGGCTCCGGCCACATCCGTGACACCGAATCAAGCGCACTGCAAATCCTGCGCATCATCCAGGAAGAGTCCCTCAAGGACAACACGGCCTCGGTGCTGTGCCAGGTGCCGGTCGAGGTCGCATCCTTCCTGCTCAACGAAAAGCGCGCCGAGATCGCCAAGATTGAAATCAAGCAGCGCATCAACGTGCTGATGGTTCCGAACAAGACGCTGGAAACGCCGAATTACAAACTGGAACGCCTCAAGCACGACGACCCGCGCCTGGATAACGTCGAAGCCAGCTACAAGATGGCGGAAGAGATGGAAGATCCGGTTGCGGTAACGCGCCGTTCGCAAGAGCCGACCAACAAGCAAAGCCCCATCATCAAGGGCGTTCTACCCGACGCACCGGCGCCGGTTGCCATCCCGAAGCCGGAATTGCCCAAGCCAGTGGTAGCAGCGCCGCGCGCGCCGGCCAGGCCGGTAGCCGCCGCGCCTGCGCAGACAGGCTTCTTCGGCTGGTTGAAGAACCTTTTTGCGCCTGCGCCAGTTCCCGTTGCTCCGGCCAAACCCAGCACTGCCGCAGAGGACAAGCGCGAAGGTCGAGCAGGCCGTGATGGAGCGCGACGAAACGAGCCACGCGGCGAAGGTCGTGATGATGTTCGTTCAGGCCGCGGTGGACGCCCAGAGGGTCGTGGTGGTCGCGGTGGCAGAGGGCCTCGCACTGACCGACCCGTGCAGGGTCAACGTGAGCGATTCGATGCTGAAGGCCGGCCCGTGCCAGGTGAAGCTGGCTCGAATGTTGCCGTAGCGCCGACAAACGGAGCGGCACAGGACGCAACCAGAGCGGAACCGGGGACTGCAGAACGTCCACCGCGCAGTTCAGGGCGAGAGCGCAGCAACCGTGGCGAACCCAAGGCAGACACTCGCGCTGAGCGCCGGCCAGACCGGAACCGGCGTCCGGAGGAAAATCCACGCTCCGATTTGCCTCCAGCGGACAGCACAACAGAGCGCACCGATGCACCAACAGCTTCGGTTTCCCAGGCCGAAAGTACTGCGCCGCGCGAAAGGCGCCCGCGGGATCGTTACGGACGCGATCGCGCCCCCCGTACTGAACGTTCCGAACAAGGTGACCGACAGGAACCGGCTGCTCCAGGAGTGGAGCCGGAACTCGTCGAAGAGCCGCGTCGGTCCTATTTCACGACGGACAACAGGACAACAGTTCAAGCGCTGTCTGTGACACCGGAGACCGCGGCCCCCGAAAGCACCGTTGAGGTGCCAATGGTCAACACAGTGACCCCAACGCCAGCCGTCATAGTCGACGCCGTTACCATGCCCAAACTGGAGGCGTTTTCGCTGCCCTTGGACGAATTGGCCCAGATCGCCGCAAATTCGGGTTTGACGTGGGTAAATTCGGATGCTGCAAAGATCGCGGCAGTGCAGGCAGCCATCGAAGCCGAACCGAAGCAGATTCATATTCCAAGAGAACGCCCGGCACGGGTCCAAATCGACACGGGACCGCTGATCCTGGTAGAAACCAAACGCGATCTGAGCAATATGGAGTTGCCATTTGAAGCACGCCAATAAGCGCGATAACCGCTATTAGCACAAGCAAAAAGGGCGCCGAAGGCGCCCTTTTTAACGCGTCATGTGGCCCTCTGGCAGCTACAAAATTCCGGCTTTAGCAGCATTTTTCCATGCCTGCGCCGCCTCAGCCGTATCGCTGCGTTGCTCTGCAAGTTCAGCCAATGCAGCCCACGTGCTTCGCTCGAGTCCTGCATTAGGTAACCTCGGCAGCGATTGCTTTAGCAACTGTTGTGCTTTACCCCACAGTTGGAGACGCAAACAGGTGACTCCTGCCAGGTACTGCAAAATCGGATCTCCTGGATTGGCCATTTGCGCCTGCTCAATGCGGCTCAGCCAAAGCGCCTGCGGTGTGCCTGATGCGGATGCAAAACCAGCCTCCATACCCAGCACAAGTTGGATGCGCTGAACTTCGGTCAAGGTGCCAAAGCCGTCCACCATTCTTTCCCAAATCGGCAACAACCAAGCCAGTGCCGTATCCACATCGCCGCCCATCTTCAGCATACGCCGGCAGGCCTCCAGCGCCACCTCTGGCGTTGTTCTTTCTGCGACATCAAGTTGCTGCCAGACCGTCAGCAGTTGTTCAGGGTCGTGCGCAGTGCCAACGAGTTCCAGCGCGAGCGCGCGCAGCAAGCCGAGTGCTGCGGCCTCTGAAAAAGCTCGGTGCTTGGCAAGCAATCGTGCAGTTTCCAGGGCCAGCTTCGGTTGGCGTGCCAACCGCTCCGCCTTCAGACGCAAGCGCAAGGCAATGGTGCGCCGCGAGGCCCCCTGCGACAGATCATCGATCCAGGCAAGAGCTCCCGGTGCGTCTCTGTCCTCCAGCGCCCAGCGCGCGGCACGCAGTTGGATGCCGTCGCGCATTTCCTGCGCGTCGCGGCTTGAACTCTGCTCCAGGGCGTAACGAAAATGTGCTTCGCGGGCCGTCTTGTCCTGCAACACCTGCGCGCTTTCGGCGGCCAGCAAGTGTGACAGTGCACGCAGGCGTGCAGAATACGCCAGTGGTTCACCGCTCGCAGTCATGGCTCGGTCACGTGCAAGAACGATTTCGGCAGCTTTTCTTGCCCGTACAAAGCGTCCCGCAATCAGATGCGATATCGCGTCAAGCAAGGCTTGAGCAATCGCACGCTCCTGGTGCTGGATGCGCCAGCGCCGCGCTAGGCCCGGCATGGCAAAAAGGGCCGCCAGCGCACGCAAGGCGAGATGCAAGGCAATAAACAACGAGCTTGTCACCAGTAGCACAAGATTGAGCGACAGATCGACGCGGTAAGGTGGCCAGAACAGCGTGATCGTGCCCTGGTTGTTGCCAGCAAATAGCGCAGCCGCAACCGCCACACCAAACAATCCCAAGAACCACAATGCCGAGCGCATCGCTATCGTCCAGCAGCCGCAGTTGTGAGCGCCGCCAGTGTCTCATCGACGCGCGGGATCTGCAGAGTTTTCATCTGCATTTGAACCTGCTGCAGCATGGAGGCCACGAGCTGCGTCTTGCGCGAACCCGGATCGAAATAGCGATTCAGTGAAACCGTTGCGGCTGCCAGATCGGCGCGCGCCGAGTCAAGCTGGCGTGCCAGCAAACCAAGTCTGGCATTGAGCAATTTCAGTTTCAGGTTTTCGCGCAGAAAAAAAGATTGTTCAGGTGACAGCAGCGCCGCCTCCGGTTGCTCGATCCGGCTAACCCTTAGCAGTGAAGTGGCCTGATCACGCAACACCTGCAAACTGCGCAGCCACCAGGTCGGCGCCACTTCAGCAGCAGAAGGCTCGCGCCTGACCGCGCTTGCGGCACGCATGGATGACAGCGCGTTAGCAAGCACCAGTTCGTCGGTCAAATGCACCAACTCATCGAGCTTCACCAGCAGGCCCGGTGTATCGCTGATCGCAACCGATTTGATCCGGTCAATATCGCGCGCGATCGCCCGTTGCAGAGGTGTCAGACGAGGTTGTGCCGCGCGCGAGACTCGTTGATCGGCACTTTTAAGTGCCGCCAACAGGGGCTCGACGCTGCCCGTCAATTGAGCCTGTTGCTGTGCCAGGCGGATCGCCGATTCAATGTCGACTACCATATTTTCATCGCGTGAACGCGACAAACTCTGCATCAATTCCTCGAGCTGCGTTCGCTGTAATGAAACCTCGCTCAGCCGGGCATCAAAAACCGCCACTCGAGCGGCAGCCTCGCGGGCCATCTCCTGCGCCTGTCTGGCAATGGCCCGGGCTTCCGTTGATTGCGTTCCGGCATCGGCACTTTGACGTGCCAATTGCTCCTGCATCGCCGACAACTTTTGCCACAGGAAGGCACTCGACAACAATCCCATCAAGGACAGCACTGCCAGACTGATGATGAACCAGCGCGAAGTGCTGATTGACTTCGCCGGAGCCAACTGTTGACCGGCCAGCGCAGCCACTGCAGTCAAGTCATCGGCTTGGGCCTTGGCGTCGGTGTTCATCGTTTGATTTTAGCGCCGCCAACACGTCAGGTAGCGTCGGTCGAGACTCCAAAACAACACCAAACCCAGCGCTTCTTGCGGCAGCAGCAATCCGCGCATGAGTTGCCAGAGCGCACCCATGAACCCAATTTTGTCCGGGCAAAGCCGTTTGAAGATTACGCACCGCCTGGGCGCTACTGAACAACCAGACGGATCCGTCACTTGCAGCCTGACGCGCCAGCGCACGCTCGTCCGCACTGAAATCGGGGGCCTGACGCTGGTAGGCTGCAACCAGTTCCACCTGCGCGCCCGCTGCAGCAACTTTTCCAGCGAACCAGTCCCTGCCACTGCCTCCAGCCAACTCCGCACCATCGAGTGCGTCGACACCGCGCACAATCAGCACACGTTCCGTTGCGCGCAGCTGTGGACCTACGACCTGCCATAACGCTTCTGAATCGAATTGAGCAGCGTCGCTTGGTGGCACATCCAGTCGTTCGGGCGCGACGCCGGCTCGCAGCAGCGCCTTGGCGGTGCCGGGGCCAGTGGCCCATGCCCTGGTCCTGCCATGGCGACTCGCAGTCAAGCCATCAGCCAACGACGTGCCGGAAGCAAAAAAATAGTTTACCGCATTGGCACTGACGAACATGACACCGACGTATTGGGCCAGTTGCTGGCGCGCCTTGGTCAGTTCCGTCTGATCGTGAAGTGGGCCAATCTGGATCAGCGGCAATGCCAGCGCCTGAAAACCCCGCGCCGACAACTCGATCACCCAGCGCTGCGCTTCACGCTCAGGACGGGTAACGATAACGCGCATTTCAGTCGTGTTTGGGCGGCAGCATAAGGGACCCACCCCTGGCCACAACGAGAGAGCGCAAATCCGCAGCAAGCTGCGTTCCCAACGCCGCTGCGCTGGCCAGGTCCGTCACTGGCGCACTGGCTCGCACGCTGACCAACTCAAGCACACCGTCGGGATCGCCCCAGGCCGCATCCATGGTCAAGGTTGCGCCATCCAATGTGGCATACGCAGCCAGCGGCATCGAGCAACTCCCGCCCATAGCCCGGCTGACCGCTCGCTCGGCCGAGACCGCAAGCCAGCTGTTGTGGTGCGCCAGAACTGCCAGTGCGTCAATCACATCGTGTCGTGCACTCAGCACCTCGATCCCGAGGGCTCCCTGCCCCGCGGCAGGCAGCATCACGGCGGGTTCAAAAGTGTTGCGGATTCTTTCCTGCAGCCCCAACCTTTTCAGGCCGGCTGCGGCCAGCACAATGGCGTCATAAAGCCCATCATCCAGCTTGCGCAGTCGCGTATCAAGGTTGCCACGCAAAGGCTCGATTTTGAGGTCCGGGCGTGCTGCAAGCAGCAGCGCCATGCGACGCAGGCTCGAACTGCCAACCACAGCACCGTGCGGCAAACTGGCCAGGTCGGCATAGCGATTGGACACTAACGCATCACGTGGGTCCTCGCGTTCCATCACGCAAGCCAGGCTGAATCCCTCCGGCAACTCCATCGGAACGTCTTTCAAGGAATGGACCGCCAGATCAGCACGCCCGTCCGCCAAGGCCACTTCCAGTTCCTTGACAAACAGCCCCTTTCCACCCACTTTGCTAAGTGCCCGATCCAGTATTTGATCACCCAGCGTTGTCATGCCCAGAAGGCTGACCTGGTGGCCGCGCCGCTCCAGCAAGGACTTCACGTGCTGTGCCTGCCAAAGGGCCAGACGGCTCTCTCTTGTTGCGATCGTCAAACTGCTCATAAACTGTGCTTCTTGGTTGTAACTTGCTTGTAATCGAATGCGGACGCAGGATGCTAGCATGGCCCAAGCATGAATCCTTCACCCAATGTTTCAACGGCACGATGATGAAAAAGTCAAATTCCGGATCGCCTCGCGCCAGCAAGGTCAATGAACGTCCGCTGCTGGAAGACATCCGGTTGCTGGGTCGAATCCTCGGCGATGTCATCCGCGAGCAAGAAGGCCCTGAGGCTTTCGAGTTGATCGAGCGGATCCGTCAATTGTCAGTAGCTTTCCGCCGTGACGCGGACACCAGCGCCGACAAGGCGCTGAAGAAGTTGCTCAAAGGTTTGAGCAACGATCAAACCTTGAGCGTGATTCGGGCCTTTAGCTACTTCAGCCATCTGGTCAATCTTGCAGAGGATCGTCACCATATCCGCCGCCGCGCCATCCATGAACGTGCTGGCCAGACCCAGGCTGACAGCTTGGAAGCAGCCCTGATACGTTGTCGACAGGCTGGAATCAGTTCGGCAAAAATCGTTGCCGCGCTGGCTACCAGTTTTGTCTCTCCGGTGCTAACCGCTCATCCGACCGAGGTTCAGCGCAAGAGTATTCTGGACGCAGAGCGTGATGTCGCCGGATTGCTCAGCGTGCGTGACGATATAAAGATCCGGGCCGCCTGGTCGCATCAAGACAAAGACGCCTTGACACCACGCGAACTGGCCAGCAACGAGCAACAGATGCGCTCCCGCATTTCGCAGCTGTGGCAGACCCGTCTCCTGCGCTACTCGAAACTCACGGTGGCAGACGAAGTCGAAAATGCGCTGAGCTACTACGAATTGACATTCCTGCGGGAAATTCCAAAAGTCTATGCCAGCCTGGAGCGCGAGCTTGAGCACTACCCGGTGCACAGTTTCCTGCGCATGGGACAGTGGATCGGTGGCGACCGCGATGGCAACCCCAATGTGACCGAAGAGACGCTGAAGCACGCGCTGCGCCGCCAGGCTGAAGTCGCGCTGCGTCACTACCTGACTGAGGTCCACTTCCTGGGTGGCGAACTATCCCTTTCGTCATTGCTGGTGAACTGTCAGCCGCAAATGCAGGCCCTTGCCGACCAGTCCCCGGACAACAGCCAGCACCGGCAAGACGAGCCTTACCGGCGAGCCCTGATCGGGATCTACGCACGACTCGCTGCCAGTCTGAGAGAACTGACGGGCGGCGAGGCGGCACGCCACGCCGTCGCGCCACAGAATCCCTACCCCCATGCACAGGCTCTGCTGGCCGACTTGCGCACGATAGAAGCCTCGCTTCTGGCACATCATGGTGGCGCACTGGTAAGGCAGCGTCTGCAGCCCTTGATTCGGACCCTTGATGTTTTCGGATTTCACCTGGCCACGGTCGATTTGCGTCAAAGTTCAGATCAGCACGAAGCTGTGGTGGCCGAACTACTGGCAGTGGCGCGGCTGGAATCAGCCTATGCTGACCTCGGCGAAGCCGCCAAGCGCCGACTGCTGCTCAACTTATTGAACGACGCACGCCCACTGCGTGTTGTCGGAACCCTTTATTCGCCGTGCGCCCAAAGTGAACTAGCCATTTTCGAAGCTGCCAAAGTCTTGCGTCAGCGCTTCGGCCCAGAAGCCATCCGCCACTACATCATCAGCCACACTGAAGCAGTGAGCGATCTGCTGGAAGTTCTGTTGCTGCAGAAAGAGGTTGGCCTGTTGCAGGGCACACTCGACGCCAGCGCCAGTTGCGACTTGATTGTGGTCCCGCTGTTCGAGACCATCGATGACCTGCGCAATGCGGCACCCATCATGCGAGAGTTTTTTGACCTGCCTGGCATCCAGGCGATGGTGCAGCGTGGCCGCCCAGACCAGTACAGTGAACAGGACATCATGCTGGGCTATTCCGACAGCAACAAGGATGGCGGCATTTTCACCAGCAGTTGGGAACTCTACCGGGCAGAAACCGACCTGGTAAAACTGTTTGATGAACTGGCCAGCCTGGCAGTGGTGCGCCCCATTCAGTTGCGCATGTTCCATGGCCGGGGCGGCACCGTCGGTCGGGGCGGTGGTCCCAGCTATCAGGCCATTCTGGCCCAGCCCCCAGGCACCGTGCGTGGCCAGATACGCCTGACCGAACAGGGCGAAGTCATCGGTTCCAAGTATGCCAACCCCGAAATCGGTCGGCGCAATCTGGAGACCCTGGTCGCGGCAACGCTTGAGGCTACGCTGCTGCAACCGACAAGATCGGCCAGCACTTCTTTTCTGGATGCTGCCGCCGAACTATCCGCAAGCAGCATGGCGGCCTATCGCAAGCTAGTGTACGAAACCCCCGGTTTCACCCAGTACTTCTTTGACTCAACGCCGATTCGTGAAATTGCCGAACTCAACATTGGCTCTCGCCCCGCATCACGCAAGGGAACAAACAACATTCAAGACCTGCGGGCCATTCCCTGGGGTTTCAGTTGGGGTCAATGCCGCCTGACCTTGCCCGGCTGGTTCGGTTTTGGCTCCGCGGTGGAGCAGTTTCTTCACCCGTCAGACATGGCCACCAGCAAGGTGCGCTTGCGCTTGCTGCAGCAAATGTACCGAGACTGGCCCTTCTTCAATACGCTGTTATCGAACATTGACATGGTGATGGCAAAAAGCGATCTGGCGTTGGCCCGCCGTTATGCGGAACTGGTGGCCGACACACGACTGCGCAAGAGCATCTTCCAGGTTATTGAACTCGAATGGCACAGTACGGCAAATGCGCTCGCCCGCATCACAGGCGACAGACAGCGCCTGACCCACAACGCGGCTTTGCAGCGATCCATCCGCCACCGGTTTCCTTACATCGATCCCTTGCATCATCTGCAAGTCGAACTGGTACGGCGCTACCGCGCGGGACAGACCGATGCACGGATCCAGCGCGGCATCCATATCTCCATCAATGGCATCGCCGCTGGACTCAGGAACACAGGTTAGCCACCAACTCACGCACTGCAGCAAGTTGGCGCCGTGACACCAACAATGATTCTTCAATGCCGTAGAGTCGGACCCCCCAACTCTCACCGTCCGCAGTATCGCGCTGCCTCTCAAGCGAGCGGACACGACTTCTCGTTACGAGGGCGTTTCGGTGAATGCGCAGAAAACGGTTGGGATATTTGATCTCCAGTTCACTCAGGGAGCCCTCCAGCAGATAACTTGCAGAATGCGTTCGCACCGTGATGTACTTCAATTCCGCCTTGAGATACAGCACTTCGGACAGCGGCACACGCTCGGTTCGACCACGCTCCTGAATGATGAGCACGTCTTCAAGTGAATCAGGCTGAGCGTCAGGTCGTGACTGTACAAAACGAGCCGCCTTCTCCAACGCCAGTTGCAAACGCTGCAGGCGCACGGGCTTGGTCAGGTAATCCAGCGCTTCGAGTTCAAAGGCCTGAACGGCATGTTCAGCGTGTGCCGTCACAAACACCAGTGCGGGCGGGTTGGGCAACGCGCGCAGGGCGTGCCCCAGTGCCAGGCCGTCGGCTCCGGGCATGCAAATGTCAATCAAAGCCAGGTCAAAGGATTGACGCTGCAGCCATTGCAGCGCCTGCGTCGCGTTCACGGCCTCTGCCTCAACACTGGCGTGTGGTGCCTTGCAATCTGCCAGCAAGGTGCGCAGACGTGCGCGCGCAAGGTGCTCATCATCAACCAGAAGCACCTTCAGGCGCATGGAAGGTAAACTCCTGCAATCACAACGGGACCTCAATCCTGACCTGAAAAATGCCATCTCGCATGACGCAGCTGAACTGGCACTGGACGTCATGCAACAGCCTAAGTCGGTCCCTTACATTATCCAGCGCCACCCCGCTACCGGACTCCCCCTGACCGGCCGGCACGGTGTTGATGACCTTGATGACGACGCGGGAACCGCGGCGCTGTGTCGAAATTCTGATCTGGGCGCCGCTTGCGCTGGGTTCAACGCCGTGCTTCACTGCGTTTTCCACCAACGGCTGCAACAGCAATGGCGGTAATTTGGCCGTCGCGGCCGCGGCATCGAGCGACCACTCGACCTGGATTCGATCGCCAAAGCGGACATGCTCTATCGCCAGATAGCGTTGAGCCAGTGCAATTTCATCTGCCAATGTCACTTTTTCACCCTGCTCGACCAACGCGTGACGGAACAAATCGCTCAAGTCTTCCAGCAGCGCCTCGGCTTTGGCCGGTTCTGCGCGCACCAGAGCTATGGCGCTGTTCAAGGTATTGAACAAAAAGTGTGGTCGAATGCGCGACTGCAGTTCATTCAACCGGGCCTTGGTCTGGGCTGGCGCTTTGCTGCGCTGGCGCCATAGCAGCGCCAACACCAACAGTGCCGCCAGCAAGGCTCCGGCACAGGCACTGGCCAGCCACGGCACCGGCTCCTGCCAGCCAGCCATGTACAACATGGCACAGCCGCCGAGGCCCGCTGATGCCCCCAGTGCCACACCCGCTGTATGCTGGAGGACCGGATGCATCAGCGCGATCACGTTCTTCAGTGCACAGGCGGCGACAAGCCAGACCAGGGTTCCCGGCAAGGTAGCACCTGTGAGCACCGACAATCGAGTCACCCAATCCACAAAAGTGGTCGCACCGAACATGGCCCCGACCCCGACCACCAGTTCCACAAACAGCACGGCGCGCAGCGCCACACCAACGTGGCAGGCATCAAACAACAACGCGGGCGCAGACGCCGGCCCGCCTGGCCCTGGCGGGAGTTCCTGGAAGGTCGATAAAATTTGCAGGTCTTTCATTCAGGATTCGGGCGTATGCTCACGTGGCAGACCCGATTATTGATGATCCCTTGCCACCAGTCCAATGGGTCTACGAAGGCCAGCTTTTTAATCCAGGTTTCAAACCCATGACACATAACCAATTCGACAACAAGTCCCAAGCCTGGTCAGCCCTGTTCTCCGAACCCATGAGCGACCTCGTGAAACGCTATACCGCGAGTGTGTTCTTTGACAAGCGGCTTTGGCAAGCCGACATTGCAGGTTCACTGGCTCACGCGGAGATGCTCTGCGCACAAAGGATTATCTCGCCACAGGACCAGCATGCCATTGAACGAGGCTTGAGCACCGTGGCAGCGGAGATCGAAGGCGGTACGTTTGATTGGAAACTCGATCTGGAAGACGTGCACCTGAACATCGAGGCGCGCCTGACGCAACTTGCGGGCGATGCCGGCAAGCGGCTGCACACAGGACGTTCACGCAACGACCAGGTCGCCACCGATGTACGCCTGTGGCTGCGTGGAGAAATAGATTTGATCGGTGCGTTGCTGCGCGACCTGCAAACGGCACTCCTCAATGTTGCAGAGAGGAACATCGACGTCATCCTGCCGGGATTCACCCATCTGCAGGTGGCACAACCGATCAGCTTTGGCCACCATTTGCTTGCCTACGTCGAAATGTTCAGTCGCGACAACGAACGCATGAGTGAAGTTCGGCGTCGTACCAACCATCTGCCACTGGGAGCCGCTGCGCTGGCCGGTACCAGCTACCCGCTGGACCGCGAACGGGTTGCCAGGACCCTGGGCATGGTTGATGACCGTGGGCAGGCGCAAATTTGCCAGAACTCGGTGGACGCAGTCAGTGACCGTGATTTCGCCATCGAGTTTTCCGCTGCCGCCGCTCTGTGCATGGTGCATATCAGCCGTTTGAGTGAAGAACTCGTCTTGTGGATGAGCCAGAGTTTTTCTTTCATCAAGATCGCGGACCGCTTCACCACGGGCAGTTCCATCATGCCGCAGAAGAAAAATCCTGACGTACCTGAATTGGCACGTGGAAAAACTGGCCGTGTGGTGGGCCATCTGATGGGCCTCCTCACGCTGATGAAGGGGCAGCCGCTGGCCTACAACAAGGACAATCAGGAAGACAAGGAACCCTTGTTCGACACGGTCGACACCCTGAAGGACACACTGCGCATATTCGCCGAAATGATCGGCGGTCGCCCCAATCCGACGACCGGACTAATCGAAGGCGGCATCTCGGTCAACGCCCATGCCATGGAACGTGCTGCCTCATTGGGTTACGCCACTGCCACCGACCTGGCAGACTATCTGGTCAAGAAAGGGCTTCCCTTTCGCGACGCCCATGAGACCGTCGCCCATGCGGTGAAGACGGCGATTTCGCAGCAGATCGAATTGTCTGAATTGCCCCTCGATGTACTGAGACAGTTCAATCCCATGATTGAAGCCGATGTGTTCAAAGTACTGTCCCTACGCGGGTCGCTCCAATCCCGGGATGTCACGGGTGGGACAGCGCCCCATCAGGTGCAACTGCAAATTGCGTCGCACCGTGCAAGGCTGGGATGATTGACTGAAGGCGACAGTCAATGATGATGGCCGTGCGCCCCATGCACATGACCGTGCGCAATCTCTTCTTCAGTCGCAGCGCGAACTTCAGTCACGGTGAGTGAAAAGCGTAAGGCCTTGCCGGCCAGCGGATGGTTGCCATCAAGCATGACAGACTGCCCCTTGATCTTCATGACAGTAAACATACGAGCACGCCCGTCGGGACCCTGCGCCTGAAGTTGCCCGCCGACCTTGACACCCGGCGGAAAGTCCGACTTCTGGATGACCTGAACCAGACTCTCGTCACGCTCGCCAAAGGCTTCCTTCGCCGAGAGATCGAGGGTGGTCTGGTACCCGGAAATCTTGCCGTCCAGCGCCTGCTCCACCTTGGGAAATAGATCGCCATAACCGCCATGCAGATAGGCCAGAGGCTCAGTACTCTGGTCCAACACCTTCCCTGCGGCGTCGCTTAATTTGTAGCGCAATGTGACAGCGCAGTTCTCTTCGATCTTCATGAGCTTTTTAACCTCAATGTCAGTATGCCAATGCGTCATTTTCGCCCATTGGTCACGGGTGTCGCCGCTACTACGTAGAATCTGGCACTGATGCTTTCGCCCTGCGGCGAAAGGCACAGATTTCACTTTGCAACTCTGAACTCTATTTGGCATGCCCAGCAATCCATCCCCAAAACCACTCTCCATGCTGCAGGTTCTTCTGTGCGGCGCCACCATCGTGACACTGTCCATGGGCATCCGCCATGGCTTCGGCCTCTGGTTGCAGCCTGTCACGCAAAGTCAAGGCTGGAGCCGTGAAACCTTCGCCTTTGCCATTGCACTGCAAAATTTGGTATGGGGGTTTTCCGGCATCTTTGCCGGCATGCTAGCTGACCGGTTTGGTGCCTTCCGCGTGATTGTCGGAGGTGCCATTTTTTATGCACTCGGACTCATCGGCATGGCCTTTGCCAACACACCACTGCTGTTTTCAATGACCGCAGGTGTACTTATCGGCATGGCGCAGGCCGGGACAACCTACGCTGTCATTTACGGCGTCATTGGCCGCAACGTATCAGCTGAGAAGCGCTCCTGGGCCATGGGCGTGGCAGCAGCAGCTGGCTCGTTTGGTCAATTCCTGATGGTGCCAACAGAAGGACTCCTCATCGGCAGCCTGGGCTGGCAGGAGGCACTGATCGTCCTGGGCATAGCCACCTTGATGGCCGTTCCCCTCGCTTGGGGTCTGCGCGAGCCGGGCTTCGCCAATGGACTGGCCAACCGACATGAGCAATCCATTGTTCACGCCTTGAGCGAAGCATTCAAGCACCCAAGTTTCCAGTTGCTGATGGCCGGCTTTTTCGTTTGTGGCTTTCAGGTGGTCTTTATTGGCGTCCATATGCCAAGCTACCTTCGAGACAAAGGTCTGTCGCCGCAAGTCGCAAGTTACGCCTTGGCCCTGATCGGCCTCTTCAATGTATTTGGCACCTACGCAGCGGGTGCGCTGGGACAAAGACTGCAGAAGAAAAACATTCTGGCCTTTATCTATTTCACTCGCTCCATCGCCATCAGTGTGTTTCTGTTGGTACCTTTATCGCCCTTAAGCGTGTATGTATTTTCCAGCGTCATGGGTTTGCTGTGGCTCTCCACCGTACCTCCTACCAATGCAACTGTGGCACAGATTTTTGGTGTGGCACATCTTTCCATGCTCAGCGGCTTTGTCTTTTTCAGCCACCAGATCGGCTCATTCATCGGTGTCTGGCTGGGCGGCTACCTGTACGACCGGACCGGTAGCTACGATCTGGTCTGGTACATCTCCATCGCGTTGGGCGTTCTGGCAGCGCTTGTGAATCTGCCTATCAAGGAAGCCTCCGTCGTCCGCAAAGCCACACTTCAACCGACCTGAAATCGTGAAACACGGCAAAGAAATCTTGATCTACGCTGCGGTCGCAGGGTTGCTTTTGGCGGTGTTTTCACTTTATGCTCAGCCCGGTTTCCTGGTCACGCTGGCAAATCAGGTTTGGGGTTGCTTCTAGACCCGGCCGGTATGACCGATCTTTCCGAAAGGCGTGTTTTGCACGACCCCGCGCCGGCATCAGCCTGGGTCCAGCGATGGTCGCATTTGATTGCACCAGGACAGTCGGTGCTGGACTTGGCCTGCGGCCTGGGACGTCACATGAAATGGTTTGCCGAGCAGGGTCACGCAGTCACCGGCGTTGATCGCTCCATCGAGGCACTGGATACGGCTGCCAGGTTCGGCCAAGTCATTCTGGCGGATCTCGAAAATGGACTCTGGCCACTCCAGCAGGAGAATCACGCACAGCAGTTTGGCGCAGTAGTTGTAACCAACTATTTGTGGCGGCCGCTCTTCCCGCTCATCGCTGCCAGTCTGACTCCGGGCGGTCTGCTCATTTACGAAACCTTCTCCGCTGGAAATGAAACCGTTGGCAAGCCCGCCCGTTCAGATTTTCTGCTGCAACCGGCGGAATTGCTGCACGCCTTTGCGAGCCTGCGCATCGTTGCCTTTGAAGAAGGTTTTCTTGATCAACCGGCTCGCTTTCTGCAGCGAATTGCCGCCGTAAAACCGGATTCGCCGAATCCCGGCATCCAGTCGCCAAGGCGCCTGGCTCTCTAGTTAGAATGCTTCTTTACGACGTTTACAGGCACTTGGACATGACATCCTCATTCAGCCAAATCACCGGCAGCATCGTGGCGCTTGTCACACCCATGCACGAAGATGGCAAGGTGGACTATCCCTGCCTGCGCAAACTGATCGATTGGCACATCGAAGAAGGCACTGACTGCGTTGGTGTCGTTGGCACCACCGGTGAATCGCCCACCGTCAATGTCCAGGAACACTGCGAAATCATCCGTATCGCAGTGGAACAGGCGGCCGGGCGCATACCGATCATGGCTGGATGCGGTGCCAATTCAACAGCCGAAGCCATTGAATTGGCGAGTTTCGCCAAAGCGGTTGGCGCCGACTGCCAACTGCAGGTTGTCCCCTACTACAACAAGCCGACCCAGGAGGGACAGTATCTGCACTTCAAGGCCATCGCAGATGCTGTCGACCTGCCCATGGTGCTCTACAACGTCCCGGGTCGCTCGGTCGCAGATCTGGCCCATGACACGGTGCTGCGCCTGGCTCAACTCGACGGTATTGTTGGCATCAAGGAAGCAACCGGGAATATTGAACGGGCACAGTGGCTTATCCGTGAGGCGCCAGAGGGATTCTCCATTTATTCCGGCGATGACGGAACAGCCGTTGCACTTATGCTGTGTGGCGGTCACGGCAACGTCAGCGTTTCGGCCAATCTGGCACCCGGACTAATGCACGATTTGTGCGTCGCGGCCATCGCTGGTGACAGAGCAAGAGCGATGGAGATTCAATTCAAGTTGCTGCCCTTGCATAAGCATCTGTTTGTCGAAGCCAACCCTATTCCGGTGAAATGGGCGATGGCACGAATGAAGTTGTGCGGGGGAGCCATGCGTCTGCCAATGACGCCTTTGACGCAGGCCAACGAAGCGACAGTTGAGAGCGCTTTGCGCGCAAGCGGTCTGCTCTGACAGATTCCACCCTACCCAATTCATCACCCTAAGGGAACATTTTTTGTGAATCATTTCTGCAAACTCGCACTACTGAGCCTCACGCTGGCATTGGCAGCATGCTCTGTTCTCGATACTGACAAAATCAACTATAAGAGCGCAGGCAAAGGCCCATCGCTGGATGTACCACCCGATCTGACCCAACTCTCGCGCAACACTCGATATGCTGTTCCTGGGGGAGTGGTCACTGCGTCAAGCTTCCAACTTGGACAGGCCACTCCAGCCACACCGACGGCTATGACAGAACTGGGGGATGCGCGCATTGAACGTGCAGGGAACCAGCGTTGGCTGGTCATCAGTCGACCTGCGGACAAGCTTTGGGATTCGGTTCGCGATTTCTGGCAGGAAAATGGCTTCCTCTTGATCCTTGACCAGTCCAATCTCGGCATCATGGAAACCGAGTGGGCCGAGAACCGAGCCAAGCTACCGCAGGACATCATTCGCAGCACACTGGGCCGTGTATTTGATTCACTGTACTCGACCGGTGAACGCGACAAATTTCGAACTCGACTTGAACGCAATGCAAGTGGTGGAACCGAAATTTACATCAGCCACCGCGGCATGATGGAGGTGTACGGCAGTAAAGAAAAGGACTCCACCGTATGGCAACCCAAGGCACCAGACCCGGAACTTGAAGCAGAATTCCTGAGCAGATTGATGGTAAAACTCGGAGCGACGAAAGAACAATCGAAGGCGCTCATCGCGGCCACGCCCGGCAAGAGTGCTGCTCGCACCGCCGTCGTTAACGGAGTCTCGGTAGTCCAGATTGACGAGGGCTTTGACCGCGCCTGGCGGCGTGTTGGCTTGGCGCTTGACCGGGCCAACTTTACAGTCGAGGATCGGGATCGTAGCCAGGGTATCTACTTTGTCCGATATGTCGAATCTTCGGCTGAGAAAGCAGAACCCGGTCTTCTGGCGTCCCTGTTCGGCATGTCGAAAGACAATGTTGCGCCTTTGAAATACCGCATCAAGCTGATCAGCGAAGGGGAATCAACAACTGTATCGGTTCTCAGCGCCGGCGGCTCTCCCGATACTTCATCCAATGCGCAGCGCATCGTCAAAGTCATCGTTGACGATCTGAAGTAGGTCCATTCCACCAGTTGCGATCGCCCGCAGATTCAAGGGCACCGAGATTGGAAATTGCTACAGACAATAAAAAAGCCACCTGAAGGTGGCTTTTTTACTCAAGTTTCTTGAGCAGCAGGAAGTTTTACTTCTTGGCGCTGGCAGCAGCCTCAGGTGCCGGAGTTGCAGCAGATGCCGGAGCAGCCGCGCCGGAAGCAGCAGCCTCAGGAGCCGGTGCAGCAGCAGGAGCCGGTGCAGCAGCAGGAGCCGGTGCAGGAGCCGGCGCAGGAGCTTCCTCTTTCTTACCGCAAGCAACCAAAGCGGCCGCAGCAATAACAGCAGCCAAAATGAGCGTTTTTTTCATTTGAAAATTACCTAGTGAGTTAATGAAACAATTTCCGGAAATTGTCACTGCAGCAGAACTGCAACGACCAAGCAAAAATGACTCGAGATCTTTCTGCTCAGCGGGCGATTATAAAGCAATAACCCGCTGAATCTGCAGTTAAAACTTGACGCTTGACGTTCAAGCGCTCCGCGCCAATCGCTTCTTGGCATCACGAGGTACAAAGACCTTCCCGCCATTGCCAGACTTCACGCCCACCGGCTTGCCAAAAGCGGGCTTGCGCGGACCAAAATCCCCGCGTGGCGCCGCACTGTCGTTGCGCGCACCGGCGAATCGATCATTGAAGCCCCCTTTGCGTTCGTAGCTAAAGGCTTCACGGTTAGCGGTCGTGTTCCTGTCCGAAAAACCACCACGGTTCGAACCAAATCCCGCGGGACGCCCAGTGCCACCAAAACTGCGCTCTCGGGACGGGTGGCTAGGAGCGCTACCGCGGACATCACGGCCCGCAAAATTCGAATTAGGACGCGAATCAAGGAAACGCTGTTGCGGCTCCAGGCCAGGAATTGTTTCGCCCTTGAATTGATGGTGGCTGTAAAACTCAATGTCCATGATCTTGCGGCGATCGCGGAACTCGGCGAAAGTCACCGCCAGACCATCGCGCCCAGCGCGCCCGGTACGACCAATGCGGTGCGTATAGTCCTCGGCTTTCATGGGTAAACCGAAGTTGAATACGTGACTGACTGTGGGCACATCAATACCGCGCGCCGCGACATCGGTTGCCACAAGAATCTGTACCTGCCCCTGCCGTAGTGCCATTAACCGGCGATTGCGCAAGCCCTGGCTCAACGCACCGTGCAAAGCGACCGCTGAGAATCCCTCTTGTTGCAAGTCGTTGGCCAGACCATCGCATTCAATTTGAGTACTGGCAAAAACAATGGCCTGGTTGATATTGCTGTCACGCAGCCAGTGGTCCAGCAACTTGCGCTTATGCTGAGCGTTGTCGGCCCAAAAAAGCTTCTGCTCGATGTTCTGGTGCTTCTCCTGCGGGCTGTCAATCTGCAGACGCTGCGGCTCGCGCATTACACGGGACGCGAGTTGCTGAATACGTGGTGCGAACGTAGCACTGAACATCATGGTCTGCTTGCGCGCTATGGTCAGTTGGTTAATTTCGGCCAAGTCATCCGAAAAGCCTAGATCAAGCATCCGGTCGGCTTCATCAACCACGAGAAATTGAACCTGGTCCAGTTTGATTTGCATGGACCGCTGAAGATCGAGCAAGCGCCCCGGCGTGGCAACCACGAGGTTGGCATTCTGCAGTTTGGCAATCTGTAACTGGTATGGCATGCCACCGACAATGTTGGCGATCCGCAAACCACGACAGTGCTGCACCAGATCAATGGCGTCGTGAGCAACCTGTTGAGCAAGTTCTCGCGTTGGACAGACCACCAGTGCGCCGGGTGCAGCAGCAGAAAAATTCCGCGGATTGGTCGGATCTTTACGCTTCGCGCGCTTCGGAGGCGCCTCGCCCTTGGCAGCAGCCTGCGCCACTGCATGCTCAAAGTCCGCACGCTCTCTAGCCTCGGCCTGCGCCTGCTGTGTCAACAGTGTATGCAAGACCGGCAACAAGAAAGCAGCCGTCTTGCCGCTACCAGTTTGACTGGACACCATCAAGTCGATAAAGCGTGCTGCCTGGTCAGCCGCTTGGTGCCCTTGCATAGCCAGCGGGATGGTTTTCTTCTGTACCGTAGTCGGCTGCGTGAATCCCAGGTCTTTCACCGCATGGATCAGTTCTGGAGCCAAGCCAAAGGTCAGAAAACCATTGGAGGCCTGATCAGCATCAGGCGATGCCGCGGCCATTGTATTTGGCATTGTTTCCGTTGGATTAGAAGAATTTTCGACAAGCGAGATATCGCCCGTCGCTTGAATAGCGTCAGTCATGAATTTACTCACACGCGAGCGTTGCAGGGTATGCAACTGCTCCGTCAATGGTTAAAAAACATCAACCATCAAACGGAACCCGCGCCAACTCAGAATGAGTTAACTGGCACTGGGGGTCCTTTCCTGCGAAATTTCGACAATGAAACCGCTTTGGACCCTGTGAATGAAGGAGATGTACAAATTGCACCGCTGTTTTCAGTGCAGCTTTTGATTATGGCATAAATTCGGGTTTCTACCTAATTCGCCAAATTCAGGAAGTTTTGGCGGTAGTGCTCAAGTTCGTCAATTGATTCATGAACGTCGGCTAACGCTGTGTGGCGTTGCTGCTTCTTGAACGACGCATAGACGTCCGGGCGCCAGCGCTTGGATAACTCCTTGAGAGTGCTGACGTCCAGATTGCGGTAGTGAAAAAAGGCCTCGAGTTTCGGCATGTACTTGACCAGGAATCGTCGGTCCTGGCCTATGCTGTTGCCGCACATGGGGGAACGCTTGCCAGGTACATACTCCCTAAGAAACGCAATCAACCGCGTTTGTGCCTCGTCCTCCGTAACAGTTGACGCCTTCACTTTTTCGATCAGGCCACTCTTGCCGTGTGTGCCTTTGTTCCATGCGTCCATCCTGTCAAGCTGTTCCTTGCTTTGGTGAATAACCAAAACCGGGCCCTCGGTTCGCAATTCGAGTGCCGGCCCGGTAACAACGACGGCCACTTCAATGATGCGATCAAGTTCCGGGTCAAGACCGGTCATTTCACAGTCAAGCCAGATCAGGTTTTGATCGGATTTTCCAAGTAGCGCCTGATGCCCGGGAATGTTCTGCGTATTCATAGTCTGAATTGTCGCTGATGGCCTAAACTTGGACGCCATGTCTGATTCGATCTATCTCTACTCCCCTTCCTGGATTTTGACCGCCGCCTTTGCCTTGGCGTTGACCATCTCCACCACCCTAAAAGTCTGGCTCGGTATCCGACAAGCCCGCCATGTGGCACTGCACCGGAACCATGTACCCAAGGCGTTTTCCCAGAACGTACCCCTGTCAGCTCACCGGAAGGCTGCCGATTACACGATCGCCAAGGCCCGCGCCGGAATGCTGGAACTGGCAATGGGTGTCATCGTACTTGTCGCCTGGACACTGCTTGGAGGACTGTCGGCGCTGAACTCTTCGTTGATACAGTGGCTAGGGGGTGGCATGATCCAGCAGATTGCGCTGTTGACAAGTTTTGTCCTTGTCAGCGGGCTGCTTGATTTGCCTCTGGCGTTATACCAAACCTTTGTTATTGAAGAACGTTTTGGTTTTAACAAGATGACCCTTAGGCTTTGGCTCATCGACCTGAGCAAATCATGCGTGATCGGAGGGCTGGTTGGCTTACCGATCGCGGCCCTGATCTTGTGGCTGATGGGTGCAGCCGGAAATCAATGGTGGTTGTGGGCTTGGTGCGTCTGGATGGGTTTCAACTTATTGCTGCTGCTGATCTACCCCGCCTTCATCGCTCCCCTGTTCAATAAGTTCACGCCTCTGGACGAGGAGTTGCTAAAGGCGCGCGTGACAGCACTCATGCAACGCTGCGGTTTTTCGGCGAAGGGGCTTTTTGTAATGGATGGCAGCAAACGCAGCGCCCACGCCAATGCCTATTTCACTGGATTTGGCGCAGCCAAACGGGTCGTCTTCTACGACACGCTGTTGTCCAGGCTCTCCGCTGCGGAAGTGGACGCAGTTCTGGCCCATGAACTCGGCCACTTCAGGCACTGGCATATCGGCAAGCGCATCCTCATTATGTTTGGCCTCAGTCTGCTCTGTTTTTCATTGGTAGGCTGGCTCGCAAATCAGGTCTGGTTCTACCAGGGACTGGGAGTCGAGCCCAACCTGAATGCACCCAACGATGGACTGGCGCTGCTTCTTTTCATGCTGAGCCTTCCGGTCTTTGGTTTCTTCTTGACCCCCATCCTCGCCGCCTTGTCGCGTCGGCACGAATTTGAAGCCGATGCCTATGCAGTGGCGAAGACCAGCGGGCCGGACCTGTGCACTGCTTTGTTAAAGCTGCACGAGGACAATGCCACGACGCTGACGCCGGACCCGTTCTATGCGAAGGTCTACTACTCCCACCCTCCGGCCTCTGAGCGCCTGGCACGGATCGCGCTCCAGACCCTGTGATCGCCAAGAAGGACCAGCTGATGGATCGCGCACCACTCCACGATGGACTGATCGTCGCTGCCTATGGGCGCCATTTTCTGGTAGAAACACCCGAGGGAGGCCGTCTGATCTGCCACTCCCGCGGCAAGAGGAGCCAGGGACTGGTGGGCGACCGGATCCTGTGGCAGGCCACTGGCGACGATGGCACGGTTGAAAAGATCAAGGAACGAAAGAACGTGCTTTACCGCCAGGATTCCATTCGCACCAAGTCGTTTGCGGCCAACCTGGATCAAATATTGATCCTGATTGCTGCCACGCCTGAATTTTCCAGCGGTCAACTTTCCCGCGCCCTGATCGCAGCCGAGGCCGAACACATTACGCCCATCATTGCCCTGAACAAGAGCGACTTGATTGAACCCTTCGTGCGCGCCTGGGAGTGGCTAATCCCGTACAGGCAGATGCATTACGGCGTATTGCCCTTATCTCTCAAACTTTCCCCCCAAATAGATCGTGAGAAGCTATTGAAGTTGCTCGCAGGAAAGACAACGCTGGTGCTGGGTCCGTCCGGAGCAGGCAAGAGCACCTTAATCAATCTGCTGGCGCCAGGCGCCCTGGCTCAGACTCGCGAAATTTCGGAGGCATTGAACTCTGGCAAACACACCACGACCAGCACCACCTGGTATTGGGTCGACAAGGCCAAGACGACCGCAGTGATCGACTCGCCTGGTTTTCAGGAGTTTGGGCTGAACCACATTGATGCCGCGCGGCTGGCGTCCTACATGCCCGACCTCAAACGTCACGCCTCTCAATGCAAGTTTTATAACTGCAGTCACTTGCACGAACCCGGGTGTGGCGTTCTGGCAGCAGTCACATCCGGCACCAAAGCTGGTGAAATAAGCGCCAACCGCTACAAGATCTATAGTGAACTGCACGCCGAGCTAAGTCAGCCGGAAAAATATTGAGAAAGTCAACCCAGCAAGCGGGCCAGTGTCAGCAGTGCAAGCAACAACATCCACATGACCACTGTGCGCCAGACCAAACCCACTACAACCGCCAAATGAGCCAGTTCAGGTACTTGTCCGGTGATCTGTTCGCTTTGCACGTTCACCGCCTGTAGGCGAATATTCACGGCGCCGGAGGTTGCAGCCAGCACAACACTATCGTTGTCCCCCACAAAGCGTGGTTCATGACTGCGCCAGCAATCGATTGCTTCCTCAAAACTACCCACGACGGCAAAGCTCAACGCCGTCATTCTGGCGGGTAGCCAGTCAGCAATAATCCATGCGTCGTTGGCAGTTTGTCTCAATGCTTCGCTAACAGGTTGATGGTGCGCCTGACTGGTGTGACGCCAGTAACGGGCTACAAATTCCGCCAGTCTGTAGAGCACAGCCCCGGCCGGACCAAAGCCAAAGGCGGCCAACAATGAATACCAACTCAGGACACCAAAAACGTGACGATGGGCTGACAGCACCGAGTGTTCAATCACGTGACGTACGATCTCGCTACGCGGTAGTTCACTCGCATCGATCTGCCGCCAATTGGCCAACAATGATCTCGCGCGATCTTCATCGCCGTCTGCCAATGCATCCCTGATCTGTGTGAAATGAAAACTGAACTGTCTGAATCCCAGCGTTGCGTAAAGCACAGCCACACTCCACACGACGGCCGCCAGCCAGCCCAACCAGGCATCGAGCGCCCAATAGATGGCCATGACAAACAGGGATGGAGCAAGGACCGAAAAACCCCAGGCTAACCAGCCATGAAACGACTTTCCGGCGTCGAAATTTCGCGAACTCCAGCGAACCCATGCGCGCAGGCTTGCATGCACCGGATTGCCTCTGCTGAGGGGGCGAGCCTGTTCCAGAAGCAGGGCGACAAGCACAGAAATGAAGCTCATCGGAGCATCATAGCGGACGGGCTGTCAGGCTGACAGCAGCCTGTAGAAATTGCGCAACATGCCTGCAGTGGCACCCCATATAAATCGCTGCGTCGACTTGTCCTGATAGGGCATTGAAAACCACTCCCTTCGAACCCCTTCCCACTCGAAAGCGTGACGCTGGTGGTGGGATGGGTTCATCAGGAACTCTAGCGGCACCTCAAACACGTCTGCCACCTCATAACCGTTCGGGCTCAACGAGAAGCCTGGCTGCACCAACGCGATGACCGGCGTAATGATGAATGCTGTTCCCGTAAGGTAGTGAGGCAAGACGCCAAGCACATCAACCAGCGATGGATCAAGTCCGATTTCTTCCTCGGCTTCACGCAGTGCAGTGGCCGATGCGTCGACATCATCCTTGTCGGCCTTTCCACCAGGAAAGGCGATTTGTCCTGAATGGTTTGAAAGATGCTTGGTACGTTCCGTCAACAGGACGGTCGGATGCTCACGCATCACGATTGGAACCAGTACCGCCGCTTGAATTGGAGTCCGGTCTGAAAACCTCTTCTCTGCCCATACTTCGGGTTCCCAGGCAGGGGGAGCGGCAAACCGTCGGCGCAGGGCCGTGGGTTTCAGGATCTCCGGTCCCACCGCCGGCAAATGTGAATCAACACCTAGCACCGGCACCTGAGACGGATCAAAGTTCGGTAACTTCGACAAGGGGATTTCGATAGAACTCGTCAAAATGAGATATCAGAAAAAAGCCGCCACAAGCGCAAGCTGGGGCGGCAGTTCAAAGGGCAATTCGCTCTATTCGGCAACTGCCTTGCTGACACTTTTCTTCGTCGACAGTTTTTCCTTGATGCGTGCAGACTTCCCACTGCGATCACGCAGATAGTAGAGTTTTGCGCGACGGACATCACCACGACGCTTGATTTCAATGCTGGCAATCAGCGGACTATAAGTTTGGAAGGTACGCTCGACACCTTCACCACTGGAGATCTTGCGAACGATAAATCCGCTGTTGAGACCGCGATTACGCTTGGCAATCACAACTCCTTCGTAGGCCTGCAAACGCTTGCGAGTGCCTTCAACGACGTTGACGTTGACGATGACAGTGTCACCGGTGGAGAATTCAGGAATGGTTTTCCCAAGACGAGCAATTTCTTCCTGCTCAAGGGTTTGAATCAAGTTCATGATGGCCTCTAATGATCTTGGCAGCGCCAGTGTCCGAATTGACACAAAAGCCCGGTTGGCGACGCAACATAGCGGCCTGCCAGAGGATCTGTAAACGCGAGATTATAGCCTGCGTCGATGGTACAGGGCGCAACGCCTCATGCACTGCCTGAGAGGAGGGCTTCGTCGGCAGCGCTTAAATTCCCGGCACGTCGCACTTCTTCAATCAGTTCAGGTCGCAAAGCTGCCGTCATCATCAAACGTTGCTGTCGCCGCCACGACTCAATCTGCGCGTGGTGACCAGACAGCAGGACGTCCGGCACGGTCAGACCAGACCAGACTTCCGGGCGTGTGTAGTGCGGACAATCCAGCAAGCCGTCCAGCGCCGGATTAAAACTGTCCTGCTGATGACTGTCAGCCGTATTCAATACGCCTGGTTGCAAGCGCGCAACAGCGTCCAGCAACGCCATGGCGGGAATCTCGCCCCCTGATAGCACGAAGTCACCAAGACTGATCTGTTCGGTCACATGCGCATCAATAAATCGCTGGTCGATCCCCTCGTAGCGGCCACATATCAGGATGGCGCCCTGGCTCTGCGCCCAACGAGTCACCATAGAGTGATTCAGTTGACGGCCCACTGGAGAAAACAACACGACCGGAGGAATCTCCGAACGCTGCGCCCGGATTTCTTGCAGACACAGTGTCAGGGGCTCAGCCATCATGATCATCCCAGGGCCGCCACCAAACGGGCGATCATCCACCCGTCGGTAGGTTCCAGCAGCAAAGTCACGCGGATTCAACAATCTGACATCCACCTGACCCGATTCAAATGCACGGCGCGTGATGCCGCCGGTCAGGAAGGCACTGAACAATTCCGGGAACAGAGTAACGATATCGAAACGCATACAAGCTGTTCAATATTCGGCTTGCCAGTCGACAACAATGCGGCGCGCCGCCAGATCAACATCGTCCACATAAACCGACACAAAAGGTATCATCCGCTCTATCCTTTTGCCCCCCAGTTCAGACTCCATTACAAGCACGGTCTGTGCACCGGTTGAAATCAACTCAGTCACCGTGCCAAGCGCCACACCTTCGCGGTTGACTACATTCAGTCCAATCAGGTCAACCCAATAATATTCATCTTTCTGAGCGGTTGGAAAACTGCCTCGGGAAATAAAAATACGAGCGCCGCGCAAGAACTCCGCAGCGTCCCTATCATCAACTTCACGCGCTGAAGCGACAACCATGCCGGAATGCATCTTGGCCTGCGTAATAGCCAGTTTGGCCACACCGGAAAAAGTCTTGGCACCTTTTTCAGCTGGCATCAGGAACCAGCGCTTGGAAGAAAAAAGCGCCTCTGGGTCGGCGCTATAGGGCAAGACTCTGAACCAGCCCTTGATGCCCCAGGCATCACTGATACGCCCAACTTCGATAGCATCCGACGGGAGGTCGGCCGCTTCGAGGCCAGGCAACATCACAACAGCCGCGTCAAGCTGCTGTTTTTGCCGCTTGAGCTACCAAACGATCCACTGTCGGGGAAGCCTGAGCGCCAACGCTCTTCCAGTATGTCAGGCGGTCCTGGGCAATACGGATACTTTCCTCTGTGGCAGTGGCGATCGGGTTATAAAAACCAATGCGCTCTATGAAGCGTCCGTCACGACGGGTACGCTTGTCAGCAACAACAATATTGAAAAACGGGCGAGCCTTAGCACCGCCACGGGCGAGTCGAATAACGACCATGGTATATCCTTTGGGTAGCGGAGTTTTATGTCCACCAGTAAATTGAGCACTTCAATCAGCGCTTGAGACAAGCGACATGACCACCTGGCCAGCGACACGCTGAATAGTTCTTGATTATAACGTTTTCAATATTTATGACCATCATCCGTCCAAGTCATCCGCAAGATGTCCCTGAGATTGCAGCAATCTATGCCCAGCATGTACTCGTCGGTACAGGTACTTTCGAAATTGACCCCCCGTCGTTAAGCGACATGGAAGATCGGCGTGCCGACGTACTGGCCAAGGGCCTGCCGTATCTGGTTGCTGTCGATGGCAACAAGGTAATTGGATTTGCTTACTGCAACTGGTTCAAGCCACGACCAGCCTATCGATTTTCGGCTGAGGACTCCATTTATCTGGCGCCAGCCGTTCAGGGTCAGGGCCTTGGGCGAGCGCTATTGACTGAACTTGCGTCGCAGGCCGAACGGTCCGGCGTTCGAAAGCTGATCGCAGTGATTGGTGACTCAGCCAATATTGGATCGGTCGCAGTCCATCGGTCGGTCGGATTCAGGCCAGTAGGCGTTCTCAATTCCTGTGGCTGGAAATTTGACCGATGGCTGGACGTCGTCCTGATGGATATGCCGCTTGGTCCGGGTGACAACTGCGCACCGCACTAGAAAATCTGCAAGCTCACCCAGTAAGCAATTGCAGCAACGAAGGCGGTCGCCGGAATCGTCAGAATCCAGGCCCAGATAATATTTCCGGCGACACCCCAGCGCACGGCGCTGGCCCGTTGGGTGGCACCAACACCCACAATCGCCCCTGTAATCGTATGTGTTGTGGATACAGGAATACCAAAAACTGCCGCCACAAAAAGCGTAATGGCACCACCGGTTTCAGCACAAAATCCATGCACTGGTTTCAATTTTGTCAACCTTTGTCCCATCGTCTTGACAATGCGCCAACCGCCAAACAGCGTCCCCATTGCAATCGCCGTATAGCAACTCAGCACCACCCAGGTCGGTGGTGATTTGTCACTTGCCACGCTATAACCGGTGGCGATCAGGAGCATCCAGACAATACCGATGGTCTTCTGTGCATCATTGCCTCCATGCCCGAGGCTGTACGCACCAGCTGACACGAGTTGCAATCGGCGAAACCACCGATCCACCCGACTCGGGGTGCTGCGACGCAGAAGCCAGGACACTGCAATCAGCATCAGTGATCCAAGCAAGAATCCCATCAGCGGCGATACAAAAATAAAGATTACCGTCTTCACTATGCTTGAGGCAATCAGGGCAGAAGCACCCGCCTTGGAAATCACTGCCCCAACAATGCCCCCAATCAACGCGTGCGAGGAACTGCTGGGAATACCGTAGTACCAGGTAATGAAATTCCAGCTGATGGCGCCGACCAGCGCCCCAAATACAACATTTACATCAACCACGCCTGGCTGGGCAAGCCCTTTTCCGATCGTGGCTGCAACACTCAAATGGAAAACAAATATCGCAATGAAGTTGAAGACGGCCGCAAAAAGCACGGCCTGCCCGGGCTTCAGAACACCTGTCGACACGACGGTTGCAATGGAATTCGCAGCGTCGTGAAAACCATTCATGAAATCGAAGGCGAGCGCCAACAGGACTAACAGCGCCACCACCCACAGTCCGACCTGAACCGATGCCATGGCAGGCAAATCTCAGGAATTTTCGAGGACGATGCCCTCGATGACGTTGGCGACATCTTCGCACTTATCGGTGATGGTCTCGAGCAGCTCGTAAATAGCCTTGAGTTTGATCACTTCCCGCACGTCGGGTTCTTCGCGAAAGAGCTTGCTCATGGCACTGCGCATCACACGATCGGCGTCAGACTCCAGTTGGTCAATCTCTTCACAGGTCTTTAGTGCTGCCGCGGCCGTAGCCGGATCAGCGATCTTGGCAAGCATTGACACTGCATCGCGCACCCTTTCACAGCATTTCACACTCAAATCGGTCAGTCGGGTGATGTCTTCCGTCATGTGATGCACGTCATACAAGGCCATGGTTTCGGCCGAATCCTGAATCAGATCGGCGATATCGTCCATCGTATTGATCAGGGTGTGAATCTGCTCCCGATCAATTGGCGTAATGAACGTGATGTGAATAGCCTTGTTGACGTCGTGCGTAACCCGGTCAGCGGCGCGCTCGGCGTTGTCCACATCCTGATTGTATTTTTGACGCAAATGTTGGTCACTGTAGTTGGCCACCAACTTGGAGAACGCCATGGCCGCCTCGACGATGCGGTCGGCGTGCTGATTGAACATTTCGAAAAAATTGCCTTCCCGCGGCAACAGCTTGCCAAAAAACATGGCTGACTCCTGAAGGGAACATGTCAAAACTTTGACGACTTTGTGACTGCGCGAAGTTTAACCGCC
>Ga0194060_10000405_pt1 | contig 31648 bp, 32 predicted proteins | sample SepL225m_MetaG_FD_163427 | JGI IMG/M metagenome (GOLD analysis project Ga0194060, IMG submission 163427) | Anoxic zone freshwater microbial communities from boreal shield lake in IISD Experimental Lakes Area, Ontario, Canada - Sep2016-L222-5m | ecosystem: Environmental > Aquatic > Freshwater >...
GACTAGTAACATGACTCAGTGGCCGTGGCTCCCGCATCGTCGCCAATCCGGCTTCACCCTGATCGAACTGATCACGGTGATGATCATCATCGGCATCATGGCTGCAGTAGCGCTGCCGTGCTTCGCCGACCGCTCGGAATTCCAGGCGCGCGGCGCGCAGCGGGCTTGAATGGGCACTGTACAGCGCCCGATATGTTTGGATACCGGCAACCGCATGTACAGTACCAGCATCGACTGCATTGACAATCGACAACTTCAGCGTCACGGTAGGCTGTCGTTGTCGACTCATGACGAAGGCGTCACAACGCGGTATATTTTTCTCGGCACATCCACTGCAACGGCGGGCGAGGCGATCGGCACGCTTGGGCGCGTAGAACGGATGGTCAGCAGAGTTCTAGCCGGCGTACGGCAAACTCCGCTCATGCCGGTCTGGAAGGGGCATCAAGGAGCACATGATGAATAGACGAGGTCTGTCGCCGGTTTCTCTCGCTGCGCGGGTCCTGGCCATTGCCGGAGCATGGTGCTTTTTTGCCGCCAGCGCCTTCGCCGCCACCTATGGCAATGCGCCGACACTGTACAACTGGGTGCCAAGCACCGGGCATACAGCCATCGCCTGGGGCGGATCCACCTGGTGCAGCGGCGGCTGGAATTCCGCCCCGGCCGATGACGACATTTCGGTCCCGCTCGATATCGGCTTCAACTTCACTTTCGGCGCGACAAGCTTTCGCTACCTGCAGGTGATGTCCAACGGCCGTCTTCAGTTCGTGGCCAGCGCGGCCGGCAAGAGCTATTGCGGCTACGGCACGCAAACGGTCGGTCCGCCGCCGACCTATCCCTACAACTACCCGGATGGCAACATGAACAACACCATCCGCATCTACGGCGCTGATTTTTGTCCAGCCGGTGGAGGCGTGGGATGTTTGGGAACGGTCACCTATGCAACGGTGGGAACGGCGCCGAACCGTTCCTTCGTCGTAACCTGGAACAATGTCAGGGAATGGAACAGCGGCACCAGCCTGTTCAACGTCCAGATCATCCTCTACGAAAACGTAAACGAGTTCACCCTCCAGTACAAGGATGTCAGCAACGTCAGCGGCGGCGCGGGTCAGATCGGCTATCAGATTTCCGCCGCAGATTACGGACTCTACGATACGACGGGCATCGCCAGCATGGCCTACAGCGCCGTGCGCTTCTTCCTGCCGCCTGCCACCTGGGCCGAGTATCGTCTAGACGAGTGCTCGGGGACCAGCGCCTTCGACAGCAGCGGCAACAATTACACCGCAACGCTCACTAACGGGCCTATTGTCGGAAGTTCCGGCTCCCTGTGCAAAGGTGTCAGCTTCGACGGCGCGAACGACTACATCCTCCTGCCAGCGACGTTTCCCAACATGAGCGCCAGCTTCACCATCACCGCCTGGATACGCACGACGCACGACTGGACATCGGGAGTGCAAAAGGACATGCGCATCGTCACCGACGACCAGACCAACAGCAGCGGCTATTCCTTCAGTCTGGGCGACGGCGGCTGGGGCTACGACAGCGGCGGCCAGCCCGCCGGACGGCTGCGTTTCTACAACCGCAGCCTGAACCCGGTCATTTTCGATTCGCCGCCGATCATCCGGTCCAACACATGGTATTTCGTTGCCGCAGTAACCGATTTCGGCGCCAACCAGCGCTTTCTCTCGGTGTTCGATGCCGCCGGCAACAAGCTGAGCGAAACCTCCCAGGTGTCGACCGGCTCCTGGGGAGTCGATGCGGGACAGGTGGCGATCGGCGGCGAAATCGATGGCGCCTCAGGGGGCGAAGGGGTCCCGCAGTGGCGCTTCAAGGGCAACATAGACGAAGTGAAGATCTTCAAGAGCGCGCTGACGGCGAACCAGTTGTCTGGCATGGCGCTCAATGAAGGCAGCGGCTACGGCTACGACGGTTACCAGCGGCTGTGCGTACCCTGCACGACGGAAATCGGCCGCTTCAACGTCTTCGAGTCGTCTACTGCCGGCGGTTCGATCAATGGTGTAATCAAGACCAAAATCGCGGGAAGCGCCTTTTCGGCAAGTTCCGGCAACCTGCGAGTGGTAGCCGTCAACGCGGGTGGCAACGGAATCGACGCCATCAGTTCCCCTCCCCACCCCAACGCCACGGTCAGCCTGCTCGACGCGACTGACGACGGGCAGCCGCTCGATACCGAAGCCTGCCGAAGTTCCTGGACCACCATACAATCGCTGGGCGCCGTCGCGCTGACCAACGGCCTCGCCACGCTGGATCCGACGGTGGCCAATGCCTATCAAAACGTCCGCATCCGGGTAGATATGCCTGCCTATCCACCGACCCGACCCGCTGCGACCTACGGCTGTTCCACCGACAACTTCGCGATCCGCCCGAGGACCCTGACGGTCGCCGCCACTGACCTGGACTGGCAGACCGCCGTCGGAGCCAGACCGCTCAACAATTCGGGAGCCGTTGGCGGCAACGTGCATGCCGCAGACCGTCCGTTCACACTCACCGCAACCGCGAGGAACGCTGCAAATGGCATCGTTGCCTTGTACAACGGCACGCCCAGCCTGCTGCCCGGCTACCTGATTCTGCCCGACCCGCTGGTGTGCCCCGCCTGCGGCATTGGCAGCTTCGCTCCCGGCGCTTGGGGTGCCGGCTCACCCTCCGGCACAATCGTGACCGCCACCGCAACCTACGCGGATGTCGGCAGCTTTGCCTTTTCGCTGGAGGACCGCACCTTCGCCAAGGTGGACCAGGGCGACTCGACCAAGTTGCAACGCTACATCGGGTCTGCCGCGACCACCGTCGGGCGCTTCGTGCCGGATCATTTCGACACGGCGGTGTTGAGCAACACATGCGGTGCCTTTACCTACTCAGGGCAGGTTTTCCCGCTGACCATCACGGCAATGAGCGGGACCGGCGCCCCGACGCGCAACTATGACGGCAGCTATGTCGGCGGCCTGGCCAAACAGGTGACGCTATCCGACGCCAACGGCTTGCCACAATCGGGCTTCGGCCCTACCAACCCGCTTGCGTCGAGCGTGTTCGTCAGTGGGATTGCCAACTTGACCACGACCCCAAGCGTCAAGTACACCTTCGCCAGCAAACTCACGTCCCCCGCAACGCTAACGGTGCGAGGCGGAGACACCGATACAGTCGCCCAGGCTCCGGCCGGCGGCGCCGCAGTCGAGGGCAGCATTCCACTGCGCTCGGGGAGCTTGCGCTTGAGCAACGCCTTCGGCTCGGAGCGCCAGAACCTGCCGATGACGGTCTCGGCCATGTATTACGCGCCCAGCCCGGTCGGGTGGGCAGTCAATACGTTGGACGGCTGCACGACGACGCTGACACTGGCAGCCTATGGCAGCAACACCACTACGGATGCCTGCTACGGCACCTGCACCGGCGTTGCGGCGGGCAGTGCCGGCAGCGTCCTGTTGCGGCGTCTCGTCGGAACCACTCCGGCTTTGGCGATGGCTGCGGCGCCGACGCCAACTACGGCGGTGCCCTTGGTCGCTGGGACAGGGACGGTCAAGCTGACAGCACCTTCGACGCCGGGCGTTCTCGAGTTCATTCTTGTCGCGCCTTCATGGCTCAAGACGAACAGCGGCCTTGGCGGCACGCTGGGCAATTACGACTGGGATCCTATGGGCCGCATCACCTTCGGCATCTATGGCCCCGCCACCAACAAGCGCAAGTTAATTTACACTCGGGAAAACTATTGATGTCCGAGTTCAAGGGTAATCGGTTTGCCGCGCCCGGCGCGGGCAGGTGACATGATGCGCCGGCCGTTCTCCATGCGCAGCGGCGGTTTCACGATGATCGAACTGATTTCGGTCATGATCCTGATCGGCATCCTTGCCGCCGTGGCCGTGGCGCGGATCGACGGGTTGATTTATCGCGAGAAGGGTTTCCACGACGGCCTCAAGTCGGCGCTGCAGTTCGCGCGCAAGGCGGCAGTCGCCAAGCGTCGCCAGGTCTGCATCGGAGTCGCCGGTGTTAACGTCGCGGGGGGCGGCAGTGTCTCCTTGACCGTTGTCACCGCAACACCCGAAGCCGGGGTCGGCGCTTGTCCCTCCGCCACGAACCTGAATCTTCCGGGCGGCAGCATCAATAGTGTAACCACGCCGACAGGCGTCACTCTGACGGCCGGAACCGCGTTTTACTTCGATGCGCTTGGCCGCGCATCGGCAGGCGGCACATTTTCCTCGTCCGGCGGCCTGCCGGACATCGCCGTCGAGCAGGAAACCGGCTATGTCCACTGATCGGTCCGGTCAACCACTCCACCGTGGCTTCACCTTGATCGAACTGATCGTCTTCATCGTCGTCGTCAGCGTCGGCGTCGTCGGCGTCCTGTCGGTACTCAACATTACCGCGCAACACAGTGCGGACCCCGTTTACCCCAAGCAAGCACTGGCAATCGCCGAGGCGCTGATGGAGGAAATCCAGGCCAAGGACTTTTCGGTACCGGCGAGCGGCCACGTCGCGCCGTCCGCTCCGCCGACTGCGGTGCAACGGCAGAATTTCGACAACGTCTTCGACTTCAACACTTACGGCACAGGGCTCGCCGGCATTTTCGACATCTCCGGCAATGCCGTCGCCAGTTTGGCCAACTACCGCGTGCTGGTCAGCGTCGCCGCCGCAGGCGCAGCGCTGAACGGTATTCCTGCGGCAGACATATGGGTCATTACCGTCACGGTGACCGATCCGGGCGGTACGGCCCATGCCTTCACCGGCTATCGGATTAAGTATGACTAGACGTCTGCGTTCCTGCGGCTTCACCCTGATCGAAATGATCATGGTCATCGTGATTCTCGGGGTGATTTCGGGCGTCCTCGCCGTATTCATGGTCAGTCCCGTGCAAGGCTATTTCGATGCCGTGCGTCGCGCCGAACTTGTCGACACCGCCGATACCGCCCTGCGACGAATTGGGCGTGACCTGCGACGGGCGGTGCCCAACTCGGTGCGCGTCAACGCCGCCTGCGCTGCTGCCAGTTGCTATCTGGAGTTCCTGCCGACCACCAACGGCGGGCGCTATCGCGCCGCGGGCGAGAACACCGCGCAGTGCGCCGCCGCCGCAACCACCTTGTACGACACCCTCTACTTCACCCCGGACACCGACTCGTGCTTCGAAATCCTCGGTCCGCCGATCACCTTTACCACCGGAGACCAGATCATCATCGCCAATTTCGGGAATCCGGGTAGCAACGCCTTCGAGGGGAATACCCTCTCGACGCATGTGCGTCGCCCCTATGCTGGCGCGACGGGAGCACAGGTATCAAAGGTTGTGATGACAACGCCGGCAGGAACATCGCTGCCGCTCGAATCGGACTCCAAGCGGTTTCAGGTTGTGGCCGCCGCCGAGCAGGCCGTGACCTATGCCTGCGAGAACATCGGCACTGTCGCTGGGGATGGTCAGGGAAGGCTCACGCGCTACTGGCATTACGGCATTGCGTCGCTGCAGCCCACGAGCTTTGCTGGCGGCAACTCTGCGCTGATTGCAGAGAATGTGAGCGCCTGCAATATCGTGTACGGCACCTTGGCGGCGAGCAATCCCTACACCAAAAACGGGGTGGTCGCCATCATCCTTGGCATCACGCGCAGCGGCGAAACAATCAACCTTTATCATGAGATCCATGTCGATATCATGCCTTAAGCGCGCGCGCGGCAGCGCCATCATCGTCGCCATTTTCTTGCTCGTGGCATTGGCGACCCTGGGCGCATTCATCGTTTCGATCACGTCGAGCCAGCAGATCGGCAGCGCCTACGACATTCAAGGCGCCCGCGCCTACCAGGCGGCCCACTATGGAAGCGAGTGGGGGGTGTATCGGTTGCTGAAGGGCGCTTGCAGCGGCGGAGATTTTTGCGCCCTTTGCAAGGCAGCAAGCTATGCAGCCCCAACCAGCACGAACCTGACCGGGCTTGCCGGCAGTCTGTCAGATTTCACGGTTACGGTAAGTTGCGGTGGAGGCATCGCCGCCGGCGGGTCCTACGCCGAAGGCGGAAGCACCGTATGGGTCTATCAGCTTGGCGCCAACGCCTGCAACCAGCCAACCGCTGGCGGCGCGTGCCCGAATACCGCCGCAGCGGCAGTCGGCAGCATCGGCTATATCGAGCGCCGGGTATCGCTGACGGTCACGAACTGACGCCGACGGAAAAACGGGAAAGACCGAAGACCAAACACGAAAAACCAGAAACCGACCTCGCTCTATGTTCCGGAAAGTCATCACTCGGGCTACGGCAACCAATCGCGGAACTGGGTCCCAAGATGCGTCGCCGGTTTCTAGGCCTATCCTCCCAGCAGTTCCCGCGGCAACGGGAAGTTGACGTTCTCCGCCACGCCGTCCAGGGTTTCGACGCTGCCGGCGCCTAGCGCCACGAGGCGTTCTACAACGCCGTTGACCAGCACCTCGGGCGCCGAAGCGCCGGCCGTGACGCCGATCCGGGCCTTGCCGCCCAGCCACTCGGCGCTGATCTGATCCGCCCCATCCACGAGATAGGCCGGTATGCCGCCGATGGCCGCGACTTCGCGCAGACGGTTCGAGTTCGAGCTGTTCTTCGAGCCGACCACGATCACCACATCCACCTTGCCGACCATGGCCTTGACCGCATCTTGCCTGTTCTGCGTGGCGTAGCAGATGTCGTCCTTCTTCGGCCCGACGATCTCGGGGAAGCGCAGGCGCAGCGCGGCGACGATGACCGCGGCGTCATCCACCGACAGCGTGGTCTGCGTCACATAGGCCAGCGGGGTGGCGCCGACCCGCATGGCGGCCACATCTTCGACGCTTTCGACCAGGTGCATCCCTCCCTCGGCCTGGCCCATCGTGCCTTCGACTTCCGGGTGCCCCTTGTGCCCGATCATGACGATCTCATAGCCCTGCCGGTGCAGGCGCGACACTTCGAGATGAACCTTGGTGACCAGCGGACAGGTGGCGTCGAATACCTTGAGGCCGCGCGCTGCCGCCTCCTTGCGCACCGACTGCGGCACGCCATGGGCGCTGAAGATCACGGTGGCGCCGTCCGGCACTTCGGCCAGATCTTCGACGAAGATCGCTCCCTCCGCCTTGAGGCTGTCCACCACGTAGCGGTTATGCACGACCTCGTGGCGGACATAGATCGGCGCGCCGAATTTTTCCAGCGCGCGTTCGACGATGGTGATCGCGCGTTCGACTCCGGCGCAGAAACCCCTCGGGTTGGCGAGCAGAATGTTCATCGCAAACCCGCTCGACGTGAAAAAGACTTTACCGCAAAGGCGCAGAGGCGCAGAGGTAACGCAGAGGAAAACAAAAGCCTGCTTGCTGTATCGAATTTCTCTGCGCCGCATTTCTCTGCGCCTCTGCGCCTCTGCGGTGTGGTTTTCAAAATCATCACAATATCCCTATCAGTTCGACTTCGAAGCGCACATGCTTTCCGGCCAGCGGATGATTGAAATCCACCAGCACCGCCGCGCTGTCCATCTCGCGCACGATGCCGGTGAATTTCGCGCCGGCCGGCGAGGCAAACTCGATCAGACCATGCCGTTCAGGGGTGACTTCCGGCGGCAGATCGGCGAGGCCGACGCGCTGCACCAGTTGCGGATTGTGACTGCCGAAGGCCTGCTCGGGTTCCAGCAGGAAGACATGGCGCTCGCCGACGACGATGCCGACCAGGCATCGTTCCAGCGTCGGCGCCAGTTCGCCGCTGCCCAGCTGCAGCGTGGCCGGCGTCGAATCGAAGGTGCTTACCAGTTCGGTATCGTCGCCGGTGGCGACGCGGTAGTGCAGCGTCACCAGGCTGTCGGGCTTGACGGTTTCAGTCATTTGGCATCCTTGCCGCAGAGGAACTGGTGCAACAGCATCAGGCCGACGCCGACGGTGATCGCCGAATCGGCGACGTTGAAGGCGGGCCAGTGATAGCCCGCAGCGTAGAAATCGAGGAAGTCGACCACGGCGTCAAAACGCAGGCGATCTATGACATTGCCCAGTGCCCCGCCCAGAATCAGCGACAGCGCTGCCGGCAACAGCCGCTCTGCGGCATGCCGGCGCAACAGGCCGAGCAGCCAGGTGCAGATCACCAGAGCCAGGCCGACAAAAAACCATTTCTGCCATCCGCCGGCACCTGCCAGAAAACTGAAGGCGGCGCCGGAGTTTAAGACCAGCACCAGGTTGAAGAAGGACGTGACCTGCAGCGTCTCGAACAGCCGCAAACTGCCGAGAATCCACAGCTTGCTGGCCTGGTCGAGCACCACCACCAGGGCGGCGAGCGCCAGCCAGCGGATCAGTCCGGGCCTCATGCCGGCCCCTGTGACAAAAACCTGGCGCAGAGGCGCAGAGGCGCAGAGACGACGCAGAGGAAAGCTCGCCACGCCTTTGAGGTTCTCTGCGATCCCTCCGCGCCTCTGCGCCTCTGCAGTGAAGTTGATTTCTTCACAAAGACTCAGGCGAACTCGCGCGCCTCGCCGGCGCCGTGGAGATTGCTCACGCAGCGCCCGCAGAGTTCGGGATGCGCGGCATCGTGACCGACATCCTCGCGCCAGTGCCAGCAGCGCCCGCACTTGGCGTGGGTGCTGGGCTTGGCGACGATGCCCATGTCGCTGCCGTCGGCCTTGGCCAGCGTCACCTTGGAGCAGATCAGCACGAACTTGAGGTCCTCGCCCAGCGCCGCCAGCAGTTCGTAGGTATCGGCATCGACACGCAGATCGACTTCGGCCTGCAGCGAGGAGCCGATGCCGCCGCTGCTGCGCACCTCTTCCAGCACCCGCGAGACATCGCCGCGCACGCTGCGGATCTGGTGCCAGCGCCCGATCAGTTCGGCCTCCTCGGCCTGCGCCGGCAACTCATGCCAGGCATCCAGCATCACGCTCTCGCCCTGCTTGAGGGTGGTCCAGATTTCCTCGGCGGTGAAGGAGAGGATGGGCGCCATCAGCCGCGTCACGGCCTGCAGGATGTGCCACAGGGCGCTCTGCGCCGAGCGGCGCGCGGCGGAATTTTCCGCGGCGGTGTAGAGCCGGTCCTTGAGGATGTCGAGGTAGAAGGCGCCGAGGTCCTCCGAGCAGAAATTCATCAGCGCCTGCACCACCTTGTGGAACTCGAAGCGGTCGTAGTCGGCCGTGCATTGGGCCTGCAGGCGGCGGGTCAGCGCCAGCGCATAGCGATCCACTTCAAGCCATTCGGCGGGCGGCAGCATCTGCGCGCCTTTGCCACCCTGGGCGTCGAAGTCGGCGGTATTGGCGAGCAGAAAACGCAGGGTGTTACGCAGGCGGCGATAGACCTCGACGACGCGCGGCAGGATGTTCTTCTCATCGATCGACAGTTCGCCCGAGTAGTCGGTACTGGCCACCCAGAGGCGCAGAATCTCGGCGCCGAGCGTATCGGAAATCTTCTGCGGCGCGACCACGTTGCCCTTCGACTTGGACATCTTCATGCCCTTGCCATCGACAACGAAGCCGTGGGTCAGCAGCGCCTTGTACGGCGCGCGGCCGTCGATGGCGGCGCCGGTGAGCAGGCTGGAATGGAACCAGCCGCGATGCTGGTCCGAACCTTCCAGGTAGAGGTCGGCCGGATAGCCGCCGGCTTCGAGGTGGGAGCCGCGCAGCACCGTGCGGTGCGTGGTGCCGGAATCGAACCAGACGTCGAGCGTGTCGCGCATCTTGTCGTACTGGCCCGCCTCTTCACCGAGCAGTTCGGCGGCGTCGAGCTTGAACCAGGCGTCGATGCCCTGCGCCTCGATGCGTTTGGCGACGGCTTCGATCAACTCCAGCGTACGCGGATGCGGTTCGCCGGTTTCCTTGTGCAGGAAGAAGGGAATCGGCACGCCCCAGTTGCGCTGGCGCGAGACGCACCAGTCGGGCCGGTTGGCGATCATGGCATGCAGCCGCGCCTTGCCCCAGTCGGGATAGAACCGGGTCGCTTCTACGGCGGCCAATGCAAGGTCACGCAAGGTCGCCTGACTTTTTGGTGTCGCCGCAGGCGGCCCGACTCCATCGCCCCCTTTCCCGGAAAGGGGGTCGGGGGGAAAGCCGTGACCTTGTCCAGAAGGGATCGGGCGGTCAACCGCCCGGTCCATGCCTACAAACCACTGGGTTGTCGCGCGGTAGATGATCGGCGTCTTGTGCCGCCAGCAGTGCATGTAGCTGTGGGTGATCTCGGCGCTGTCGAACAGGCTGCCGACTTCGGCCAGCTTCTCGATGATGGCGGCATTGGCCTTCCACACGAACATGCCGCCGAAATAGGGCAGGCTGGCGGCGAAGACGCCGTCGCCCTGCACCGGGGTGAGGATCTCGTCGTTGTGCATGCCGTGCTTGCGGCAGGACTCGAAGTCCTCCAGACCATAGGCCGGCGCGCTATGCACGATGCCGGTGCCGGCGTCGAGCGTGACGTATTCGCCGAGATACACGGGCGAGGCGCGGTCGTAGAAGGGATGGCGAAACTTCACCTGGGCCAGCGCCGCACCCTTGCAGGCACCGAGCACTTCGCCTTCCAGCTTGTAGCGCTGCAGCGCCGCGCCGCGCAGTTCGGCGGCGAGGATCAGGCAGCCGCGGGCGGTCTGCACCAGTTCATAGGTGAAGTCCGGATGCATGTTCAGCGCCTGGTTCGAGGGGATGGTCCACGGCGTCGTGGTCCAGATCACCGTGAAGCAGTCGCCCGCCGGCAGCGCCGCAATGCCGAAAGCATGGGCGATGCGGCCGCGCTCGGCGTCGTCGAGCTTGAAGCCGACGTCGACCGCCGGCGACTTCTTGTCCTGGTATTCGACCTCGGCCTCGGCCAGCGCCGAGCCGCAGTCGAAGCACCAGTTCACCGGCTTCAGGCCCTGGAACAGGTAGCCGCGGGCATACAGTTCGCCGACGGCACGAATCTCGTCGGCCTCGTTGCGAAACGTCATGGTCAGGTAGGGATTGTCCCAGTCGCCGAGCACGCCGAGGCGGATGAAATCCTTCTTCTGCCGCTCCACCTGCTCGGCAGCAAAGCTGCGGCACAGCTCGCGCGCCTGGTCGGCCGGCAGGTGCTTGCCGTGGGTCTTCTCGATCTGGTGTTCGATGGGCAGGCCATGGCAGTCCCAGCCCGGCACGTAGGGCGCATCGAAGCCGGCCAGGGTTTTGGAGCGGACGATGATGTCCTTGAGGATCTTGTTCACCGCATGGCCGATGTGAATGTCGCCGTTGGCATAGGGCGGGCCGTCGTGCAGCACGAAGCGCGGACGCCCCCGGGCGGCCTCGCGGATCTTCCAGTAAAGCCTTTGTTCCTGCCAGGCGGCAACCCAACCCGGCTCGCGCCGGGGCAGATCGCCGCGCATCGGGAAAGGCGTGTCGGGCATGTTGAGGGTCTTGCGATAGTCAGCCATAGTCAAGTTCTCACCGCAGAGGCGCAGAGGCGCAGAGTAAACGCAGAGGAAATCAAATCAAAGTCCATTCGCGAGCCTCTTGATGCCATTACGCATTACATCCACATTAAAATTCATGAGCAGCCCGAGTCGCATGTCGAGCAGTCTTAGGTAGGTCAATAACCGGGCCTCGTGTATCGGCATCAGCTTGTCCACCGTTTTCACTTCGACGATCAATCGACCGTCCACCAGAAGATCCAACCGATAGGCTTGCGGCAGAGTCAGACTCTTGTAGCGCAAAGGTACTACGACCTGACGTTGAACAGAGAGTCCCGACTGTTCGAGTTACCATCCCAGGCACTCCACATACGCCGACTCCAGCAAACCCGGCCCGATGTAGCGATGAACCTCAATGGCCGCGCCGATGACACGCCCGCTCAGGTCGTTGAGATCATCCTCCGCACTTGCCTTTCTCTGCGTCACCTCTGCGCCTCTGCGCCTCTGCGGTAAAAGAATTCCCTCACGTCCGCCACATCCCTGCTGATCTGCGCCTGGAGTTCATCGAGCGACGCGAACTTCGCCTCGGCGCGCAGTTTATGCATGAAATTCACGTCGACATGCTTGCCGTAAATGTCGCGATCGAAATCCAGCAGATGCACTTCCAGCACCGGCTTGAGTCCTTCCGCCAGCGTCGGCCGCACGCCGATGTTGGCTGCCCCGGGCAGGGGGCGCGCATCGACGCCGGACACCGTCACGGCAAACACCCCGGACAAGGGCAGGCGCTGGCGCCTGACCTGAATATTGGCGGTCGGGAAGCCGATGGTGCGGCCTATCTTCCTGCCGTCCATGACGCGGCCGGCAATGACAAAGGCGCGCCCCAGCAGCTCCTCGGCATGCTCGATGTTGCCGAGCGCCAGGGCTTCGCGCACCGCCGAACTGGACACGCGCAGCCCGCCGAAATCCACGGTGTGCATGGCCTCGACGGCAAAGCCGTGGGCCTGCCCCTGCTGCTGCAGCAAGGCGAAATCACCGCCCCGGCCCTTGCCGAAGCGGAAGTCGTCGCCGATGATCAGGTGCCGCACCCCAAGTCCGCCGAGCAGGATCTGTTCGACGAACTGGACGGCGGAAAGTGCGGCCAGCTTGTGGTTGAAGCGGCAGACATGCACCCGGTCGACACCGCATTCGGCCAGCAGTTCGAGCTTGTCGCGCAGGCTGGCCAGGCGCGCCGGCGCCTGCTGCGGAGCGAACAATTCGCGCGGATGCGGCTCGAAAGTCAGCACCGTCGCCGGCAGCGCAAGATCGCGCGCCCTGGCCTTCAGTTCGGCGAGCAGCGCACGATGGCCGAGATGGACGCCATCGAAATTGCCGATGGTCAATACCGTAGACGTCGTCGCCCTCTCGGGAACACCGCGAAAAACCAGCATGGGGTTGAGGCTGAAGGGAAAGCGGGCGATTATATCAACCTTGAAACCTCCGCCCGCCACAGAAGGCGCAGGCTTCGCCGGGAAAATGGGCAAGCCGGCACGTGCAATCGGGGCTTGGATGATGGAGATTCCCGCAGCCAGTTCATTTGAGCGTGCAAGCACGAACCGGTGACGGCTCCTCCCTTGACGCATCTCTCCAACGTAACGCCTGCATGTGGTGGTGACAAAAGGCACACAGCGGCGTAAACGGCCGTCATGAAGTGCTTTCGTTGGAGCCCGGCAAAGAATGAGACCGTTAAAGCAGAACGGGGGCTTTCGTTTGAGAGCATTGTTGTCGCCGTCGAGGCCGGCGGCTTGTTGGATATCCTGGCCCACCCGAATCAGGGGAAATACCCCAGGCAGCGCGTTCTCGTTGTCGAGTGCGATAGCTACGCCTATTTGGCACCGTTTGTTGAAGAGGAAGATTATTTTTTCCTCAAGACCATAATCCCGAGCCGCAAGGCGACGCGGGACTATTTGAATCAAGGTGAAACAGATGTCGAAAATTGACCCCTACGAACATGAGGTTCTCAGCGCCTTCGAGCAAGGCCAGCTGAAATCCGTTGCGACGAAAGCCGAACTGGCGAAATTCAAGGCGGCAGCGCGCGCTACGGCCATTAAGGATCGCCGGGTAAACATCCGCCTCTCCTCTGGTGACTTGAGCGACATTCAAGTCAAGGCGCTTGAACAAGGTATGCCGTACCAAACGCTTATCGCCAGCGTTCTGCACAAGTACGTTACCGGCCGCCTGGCAGAGCCGCGTGCCGCCAAACAATCACCCCCCGCCGCGGCGAAACGCCGCGTTACGTCGGGCAACTAACAGCCTGATTTCAGTAGGAATCGTGCCTCTGTGCTCTCTATAGCGGGAAGTATGGCCGGTTGATCAATCCAGCCGCGCCAGCTTGGATTTCGCCAGCGGCGGATTCTTGGCGAAATAGCGGCGGATGCCCTTGAGGATGGCGTCGGCCATGCGGTCCTGATAGGCCTCGTCGTTGAGGCGCGCCTCTTCTTCAGGATTGGAAATGAATGCGGTCTCGATCAGGATCGAGGGAATGTCAGGCGCCTTCAGCACGGCAAACCCGGCCTGTTCGACCTGACCCTTGTGCAGGCTGTTGATGTGGCCCAGTTCGCCGAGCACGTCCTTGCCGAGCTTGAGGCTGTCGCTGATGGTCGCCGTCTGCGACAGGTCGAGCAGGGTGCGGGCCAGGTAGGGATCCTTGACGCCGATGTTCACGCCGCCCACCAGGTCGGCCGAGTTTTCCTTGTTCGCCAGCCAGCGCGCCGCCGAACTCGAGGCGCCGGTTTCGGAAAGCACGAATACGCTGGAGCCGCGCGCCGTGCTCTTGACGAAGGCATCGGCGTGCACCGAGACGAAGAGATCGGCCTGCACCCGACGCGCCTTCTGCACGCGCTGCTGCAGCGGGATGAAGTAGTCGCCGTCGCGCGTCAGCAACGAGCGCATGTTGGGCGTGGCGTCTATCCTTTCCTTCAGGCGCCGCGCCACGGACAGCGTCACGTTCTTCTCGTAACTGCCGCCGCGGCCCACGGCGCCCGGATCTTCGCCACCGTGCCCGGGATCGAGGACAATCGTGACGAGACGGGCGATCTCGGGCCGGTCGCCAGGCTTTTCGCCCGCCCGTTCCGCCGGCTTCTCGCCGGTTGCGGCGCGACCCTCGGGCTTCGCCTCGACTTTTGCCGGCGCCTCGCCGGATTTCTCCAGCAAAGCCATCAGTGGGTCGATCGGTTCCACCGGGTAGAGGTCGAGCACCAGCCGGTGGCCGTACTCGCCAACCGGCTGCAGCGAAAAAACTTGTGGCTTGACTTCGCCCTTGAGTTCGATGACGAGGCGCACCACGCCCGGCTTGTTGCGTCCGGCGCGGATCAGCTTGATGTAGGGATCGGAATCGAGAATCTTCGACGGCAAGGTCTGCAGCACGGAATTGAACTCGACGCCTTCGAGGTCGAGCACCAGCCGGTCGGGGTCCTTCACCAGCAGATGCGAGTACTTGATGGCCTGATCGTGTTCCAGCGTCACCCGCGTGTAGTCGCGGGCCGGCCAGACGCGCACGGCGAGAATGCTGCTGCCCGCCGCGGCGCCGAAGCCCGCCTTGGAAACCAGCAGTGTCAGGCTGGCCGCGCCAAACCTGAGGACATCACGCCGGCAAGGCATGTCCGGCCCTTTGCGCTGGCAGCTGCAATTCGCGCAATGCGCCCCTCGCCCGGCACGTCTGCGTCAAGCCGCAACTCGATTTGCATATCGGCGGCGGGCAGATAAGGTGCGGCCTTGTCGGGCCATTCGACCAGACAAATTCCGCTTCCTGAAAAATATTCGTCGAGCCCCGCATCAAGATATTCTTCGGCCTGGTTGAATCTATAAAAATCAAAGTGATAGAAGTTTAATCCAGAAACGACATGAACTTCAACCAACGTGTAAGTGGGGCTTTTTACCGCACCGGTTTCGCCGGCCGCGCGCAACAGTCCGCGCACCAGCGTGGTCTTGCCGGCGCCGAGGTCGCCTTCCAGCCAGATCACCATCCCCGGCAGGAGATGCGAGACCATGGCGGCACCCAATGCCAGGGTATCGGCTTCGCCGGGCAAGGCTAAAGTAAGATGTTCGGCATGCATGGCGATGGAAAGGATCGGGCGGGGCTGAAGAATGACATACGGCGCTGGGGCCTCGAACTCGGCTTCGATGCCGTCGGTTTTTCCGGCATCGGCCTCGATGGCGCCGAAGACGGCCTGAACGCCTGGCTGACGGCAGGCTGCCACGGCGAAATGGATTATATGGCGGCTCATGTCACCGCGGCCGGAAACAAGCGCGCGCGGCCGCAGGACCTGCTACCGGGAACGCGCAGCATCATCACCGTGCGCATGAACTACCGCCCCGCCGCCGCAGACTCGGGCGCAGCGCTCGCCGACCGCGACCGTGCCTACATATCCCGCTACGCCCTGGGCCGCGACTATCACAAGCTGTTGCGTGCCCGGCTGCAGAAACTGGCCGACCGCATCAGCCGCGAGATCGGCGGCTTCAGCTACCGCGTGTTCACCGATTCGGCGCCGGTGATGGAGGTCGCGCTGGCGCGGCAGAGCGGGCTGGGCTGGCGCGGCAGGCATACGCTGCTGCTGGATCGCGAGGCCGGCTCATATTTCTTCCTCGGCGAAATATTCACCGATCTGCCGCTGCCGCCCGACGCGCCGGTTACCGATCACTGCGGCACATGCGCCGCCTGCATCGACGCCTGCCCGACGCAAGCCATCGTCGCGCCCTATCGCCTCGACGCGCGGCTGTGCGTGTCCTATCTCACCATCGAACTCAAGGGCAGCATCCCCGAAGCGCTGCGGCCGCTGCTGGGCAACCGCATCTACGGTTGCGACGACTGCCAGCTGGCCTGCCCGTGGAATGGCTTTGCGCCACTCACCGGCGAAAGCGATTTTGCACCTCGCCATGGCCTCGACGAGGCGAAACTGGTCGAACTCTTCGGCTGGGAAGAAAACGATTTCGAACAGCGCCTGGCGGGGTCGCCGATCCGCCGCATCGGCTTCGAGCGCTGGTTGCGCAACATTGCGGTGGCGCTGGGCAATGCCCCGCGCAGCGAAGAGACAATCAAGGCCCTGCGCTCACGCGCCGCTCATCCTTCGGCGCTGGTGCGGGAACATGTCGAATGGGCGCTACGCGGATTGGAATGAACCGCTTTCGACACGGAGCGCACGGAGACACAGAGGACACGGAGAACGGCAAGGACCGCAGGCTCTGCGCCTTTTCTCTGTGCGCTCCGTGCCTCCGTGCACTCTGTGCTGAAGGAAGCTTACGAATCCCCAGTCGCCACCGGCCGCGACGGATCGGCACACCACTCGCTCCACGAACCGGGGTAGAGCTTCGAGCCGGCCAGGCCGGCCAGTTCCATCGCCAGCAGGTTGTGGCAGGCGGTGACGCCGGAGCCGCACTGCTGCACCACTTGCGTCGCCGCCCGTCCGGCGAGCAGCGCGACATATTCGGCGCGCAGTTCCTCCACCGGCTTGAAGAAGCAGCCATCGTCATCCAGGTTGTCAACGTAGAAGCGGTTCACCGCGCCGGGTATGTGGCCGCCCACCGGATCAAGCGTCTCGTTCTCGCCGCGGAATCGCTCCGGATTGCGGGCGTCGAGGATCAGCGTGCGCGGCGAGCCGAGGTCGGCCATCACCTGCCCGGTCTCGACCTTCATGTCGCACGGCTGCGGCGCAAATACCCGCGGCTCAACGGCGGACACGGAATTCACCAGGCCGCGCTTGCTGCGTTTCCATCCCGCCAGGCCACCATTCAGCACCGCCACGCGCTCATGTCCGAGCCAGCGCAGCAGCCACCACAGGCGCGACGCGAAAATGCCGCCTTCATTGTCGTAGGCCACCACCTGCGTCGTTGCATCGACGCCGCACCCGGACATGCGCCGGGCGAAGGCCGCGACATCCGGCAGCGGATGGCGGCCGTTGCTGCCGGTCCTGGTTCCCGACAGATCGTCGTCGAGATGCAGAAACAGCGCACCGGGAATGTGCTCGCGGGCATAGGCCTGGCGACCGTACTCTGTATTCCTGAGGTCATGCCGGCAATCGAAAACGCGCCACTGCGGATGCGCCGCCAGTTCTTCCACGCTCACCAGCGTGCCTGCCTGCAACGCGCTCATCACTTGGTCTCGGCCAGCCAGTCGCGGGCTTCGGCTTCATCGGCGAATACCGTCAGGTCGGCGTTGACAAACAGTTGCGACAGCCACGCGCTCCAGGCCACCCACTGACTGTCGGTAATTACCGCGATGCGATTGAAGTCGCCGGCATGCTGCTGCGAAAAGCGGATTTCCTCCCACGCCACGTCCAGCGTGAAGTCGGCCATGTCGCGCAAATCGACCAGCAGATTCACCGGCCCGGAGAACTTGATCTCGAACAGAACCAGTTCCTCGAACTCCTTGAAATCAGCCAGAGTGAATTCGCCGAACACCGCGAATTCGACCAGATGGCCCTGATGTTGTGTCGTAATCATGATGAGTCTCCTTGGCTGGCAGGATAATCAGCGGCAGCAGAAAAGACAATGGAAATCCCTGTCTCCGGCAAGCGAAGCGCAGGATCGGCAGCGTGCCGGGCGCACAAAAGAGAAGGGGCCCGCAGCACTGCGGGCCCCTCCGGCGAACGACTGTGGCGCTTACTTCTTGGCCTTCTTGCCGGAAACAGCCAGTTTGAAACCGGCGCCCGCGCTGAACTTCGGCACGGTAGTCGCAGGGATCTTGATGCTGGCACCGGTCTTGGGGTTCTTGCCGGTACGCGCCGCGCGCTTGGCCGACTTGAATGTGCCGAAACCCACGAGGGTAACGGTATCCCCTTTTGAAACAGTCTTCACTACTGCAGCCATGATTCCATCGAGCACCTTGCCGGCGGCAGCCTTGCTTATGTCGGCTTCCTTGGCGGCGATTTCAATCAGTTCAGCTTTATTCATGCTTATGATTCCTCCGGAAATGTTCGGGCATCCCACCCGAAAAATATTCTAAACCTGACTCCCCGGCCTTGTACAAGGAATTTCTTCACCTTCTTGCGTTCCTTGCGCCTGATGTGTTGCGATGATGCCGCCGCCCAGGCATACCCTCGACTCGTACAACACCAGCGATTGGCCCGGCGTCACCGCCCATTGCGGAGCAGCAAAAACCACTTCGCATTCCCCGGCGGAAACACGCTCCACCTGGCAGGCGGCGTCCGGCTGGCGGTAACGCGTCTTCGCCGCATAGACCCAGTGCGGATGCGGCGCATCTCCCGAGATCCAGGACAAGTCCTGCGCCACCAGGCTGGAGGAGAGCAGCGCCGGATGCTCATGGCCCTGCACCACCCAAAGGATATTGCCCGCCATATCCTTGCCTGTGACGAACCAGGGTTCCTCCGGCGCACCCCTGACGCCGCCGATACCGAGGCCCTCGCGCTGGCCGAGGGTGTAATACATCAGACCTTCGTGCCGGCCGACCACCCGATCGCTGCCCAGAACGCGAATCTCCCCCGGTTGCCGGGGCAGGTAGCGCGCCAGGAATTCGCGGAACGGGCGCTCGCCGATGAAGCAGATGCCGGTGGAATCCTTGCGCGCATGGTTCGGCAGACCCGCTTCGGCGGCGATGCGGCGCACATCACGCTTATACAGGTGACCGACCGGAAACAGGGTCTTCGACAGTTGCGCCTGGTTCAGGCGATACAAAAAGTAGCTCTGATCCTTGCCGCCGTCTTCGGCCTTGAGCAACTGCCACGCGCCGAGGAACTCGCGTACCTGCGCATAGTGGCCGGTGGCGATCTTGTCGGCGCCCAATGCGATGGCGTGATCGAGAAAGGCCTTGAACTTGATTTCGGAATTGCACAGCACGTCCGGGTTGGGCGTACGGCCGGCCTGGTACTCGCTGAGGAAGCCGGCAAACACCCGCTGCCGATACTCGGCCGAAAAATTGACGGCATCGAACTCGATGCCGATCGCATCGGCGGCGGCGGCGGCGTCCACCAGATCCTGACGCGAAGAACAGTAGTCGTCGGTATCGTCGCCCTCCCAGTTCTTCATGAACAGGCCGATCACCTCGTAGCCTTCGCGCTTCAGCAGCAGCGCCGCGACAGACGAATCGACGCCACCCGACAGGCCGACAATGATTTTGCCCTTGGACATTTTGGATCAGTCGTAGTGCCGCAGCAGGTCCAGCGGAAAGCGCCGGCCGGCAAGGTAGTCGCTGACGCACTGCGACACCAATGGGCTGCGGTGACGATCGGCCACGGCTGCAATTTCGTCCGGCGTCATCCATACGGCGCGCACGATGCCGGCATCCAGCGCCCGGCCCTCTTCATGCGCACCGGGTTCCCCGGAAAACGCAAAGCGCAGATAGGTGATGTCGCCCTGCGGGCGTGTCCATTGATAGATGCCGACCAGCGCCGTCGGCCGGAAATGCCACGCGGTCTCTTCCAGCGCCTCGCGAGCACAGGCAGCGAGCAGCGACTCACCCTCGTCAAGATGCCCGGCGGGCTGATTGAAACGCAGGCCGTCCTCGGTTTCTTCCTCGACCAGCAGGAAGCGCCCCTCGCGCTCGATCAGCGCGGCGACCGTGACATTGGGTTTCCAGATACGATTCATCCGCGCATTTTAGCGCCCCTGCTAAAATCGGCGCTTCGACAATGCAATGCTGGAGACCTCCCATGTCCATGGCCGACCGTGACGGCTTCATCTGGTACGACGGCAAGCTCGTGCCCTGGCGCGATGCCACCACCCACGTTCTGACGCACTCGCTGCACTACGGCCTGGCCGTATTCGAAGGCGTGCGCGCCTACAAGACCGTCTCCGGCACCGCGATCTTCCGCCTCAAGGAGCACACCGACCGGCTGTTCGCCTCGGCGCACATCTACCGCATGCCCATGCCTTACGACAAGGCGACGCTGATCGAAGCGCACAAGGAGGTCGTGCGCGCCAACAAGCTGGAATCCTGCTACCTGCGGCCGATTGCCTTCTACGGCTCGGAAAAGATGGGCGTCAGCCCGCGCGGCGCATCGACCCACGTGTCCGTCGCAGCCTGGCCCTGGGGCGCCTACCTCGGCGAAGAAGGCCTGGAGAAGGGTATCCGCGTCAAGACTTCGAGCTACTCGCGACACCATGTGAACGTCAACATGGCGCGCGCCAAGTTTTCCGGTACCTATGCCAATTCGATACTGGCCAACATGGAAGCCACCGAAGACGGCTACGACGAGGCGCTGCTGCTCGACGTCGATGGCTTCGTCGCCGAAGGCGCAGGCGAGAACCTGTTCATGGTCAAGGATGGCGTCATCTACGAACCGGAAATCGCTTCGGCGCTGATGGGCATCACCCGCAGCACGGTGATCACGCTGGCGGCCGAACTCGGCTACAAGGTCGTTGCCAAGCGCCTGACGCGCGATGACATCTACGTCGCCGACGAAGCCTTCTTCACCGGCACCGCGGCGGAAGTCACGCCGATCCGCGAACTCGACAACCGTACCATCGGCGCCGGCAGCCGCGGCCCGGTCACCGCCAAACTCCAGGCCCTGTTCTTCGACGTGGTCAATGGCAAGGTGCCGGCCCACACCGACTGGCTCAGTTATATCTAACGCACGCTTGAGGCAAATCATGACCACTCTCGACGAATCCCGGCGCCAGGTTGCCGTTACCGCCCACGATCTGCCGCTGGCCTGTCCGCGCCCCGGCGCACCCCTCTGGGCCCGCCATCCGCGCGTCTTCATCGACCTGCTGAAAAGCCCCGCGGGCGAAGCCACCTGCCCCTACTGCGGCACGGTATACAACTTCACCGGCGAGAAACCCAAGGGGCATCACTGAAAACCTTTTTGGCCACAGAATTCACAGAGGGCACAGAGAAAAGCTCCCATCGTTTCTCTCTGTGATCTCTGTGTCCTCCGTGGCTGAAAAAATTCTCGTCGTCGCCCCCTCCTGGATCGGCGACACGATTCTCGCCCAGCCGCTCTTTGCGCTGCTCAAGCGCAACCAGCCGGCGGCGCGCATAGAGGTGCTGGCGCCGGACTGGTCGGCGCCGCTGCTGGCGCGTATGACCGAGGTTGATGCCGTGATCAGCAATCCCTTCGCCCACGGCGAGTTCAGTTTCGGCGCGCGCCGTGCCCTGGGCCGTCGTCTGGCCGGCACCGGCTACGCGCGAGCCTACGTCCTGCCGAATTCATGGAAGTCGGCACTGGTGCCCTTCTTCGCCGCGATTCCGCGGCGCATCGGCTATCGCGGCGAGGGCCGCTACCTGCTGCTGAACGAACGTCACGAACTTGATGCCGTCCGCCAGCCGCAGTTGGTGCAGCGTTATGCCGCGCTGGCCGGAGCGCTGCCCGCCGTCTTGCCGCAACCCCGTCTGAGCTCAAGCGTGGAACAGCAGCAGGCCGCGCGTCAGGCCTTGAACCTGCCCCCCGATGTCGTCCCGGCGATCTTCTGCCCCGGCGCCGAGTACGGCCCCGCCAAGTGCTGGCCGCCACGCCACTATGCGGGACTGGCGCGCCTCATCGCCACGCCGCAGAACCCGGTATGGCTGGTCGGCTCGGCCAGGGACCGCGCCGTGGGCGAAGAAATCGCCGCCGCGGCGGAAGGCGCGGCGCTCAATCTTTGCGGACGCACGACGCTGGAACAGGCGATTGACCTGCTCGCTGCGGCACGTTGCGTGGTGAGCAACGACTCCGGCCTGATGCATGTTGCCGCGGCACTCGGGCGGCCGCTGGTGGCACTCTACGGTTCGTCTTCCCCGGCCTACACGCCGCCCTTGTCGCCGGATGCAAGAATCGTTTCGGCAAACCTGGCGTGCAGCCCCTGCTTCAAGCGTGTTTGCCCGCTGGAACATTTCGACTGCCTGAACGGAATCACGCCGCAGCAGGTGGCCGCCATCACCGCGCAACTTTGCCCCTGACCCATGCCCAGCCAGAAGATCTTTGCCAGCCCGCAGGATGTCGAAGCCGCCTTCTACGAGGCGCTCGAACGCTGCGACATCGAGGCCATGATGGCGGTCTGGGCCGAGGATGAAGAAGTCGTCTGCGTACACCCCGGCGGTGCGCGTCTGGTCGGCTACACCCTGATTCGCGAAGCCTGGCAGCGTGTCTTCGCCAACGGCAGGAAGCTCAGGGTGCGCCTGTCGCAGCAGACTGCGGTGACCACGCCGTTCGCCATGGTCAGCACCTTGCTGCAACACATTGCCAACCATGATGACGAGAGCCTGAGCGCACCGGTGGCCGCCACCAATGTCTATGTGCGGGGCGCGCTGGGCTGGCGCCTGGTCGCCCACCACGCCTCACCGGTACCGCCCGACAGCATCGGCGAGGCATCGCGCATCCTGCATTGAAGGCCGCGCCGATCACGCAGCCCTACCTTGCTCCGGCATGGCTGCCCGGCGCTCATGCGCAGACCATCTGGCCGCTGCTGATCAAGGGGCCGTTGCCGGCGTACCGGCGCGAGCGCTGGGAAACTCCCGACGACGACTTCATCGATGTCGACCGGATCGCCGGTAAGCCCGGCGCACCGTGCGTCGTGCTGTTCCACGGCCTCGAAGGCAGTTCGCGAAGCCACTATGCACGACGGTTGATGCACGCGCTGGCGCAACGCGGCTGGCATGGCGTGGTGGTAAATTTTCGCGGCTGCTCCGGCGAACCGAACCGCCTGCCGCGCGCCTATCATTCCGGCGACTCGCAGGAAATCGACTGGATCCTGCGCCGCCTGCACGGACAAGGCTACCCGGCGCTGTTCGCCGCCGGGGTTTCCCTCGGCGCCAACGCGCTGTTGAAATGGCTGGCGGAACAGGGCGACCTTGCCGCCGCACTGATCAATGCGGCGGCGGCGGTGAGCGCGCCGCTCGACCTGGCCGCCGCCAACGCGGCGCTGTCCTCCGGCTTCAATCTGCTCTATGCGCGACACTTCCTGCGCACGCTGATTCCGGCGGCAGCGGCCAAGGAGCGCCTTTTTCCCGGCCGCATCGACCTGCGCCGCGCCCTGGCGGCGCGCACCCTGCGCGATTTCGACGATGCCGTCACCGCGCCGCTGCACGGCTTTCTCGGTGCCGACGACTATTACTCGAGGAGCAGCGCCGGGCCGCTGCTGGGATCGGTGCGCGCGCCGACGCTGTTGCTGCATGCCGAGAATGATCCGTTTCTGCCGCCGGCGGCATTGCCGCGCCGCGAGCGCCTGGCGCCGGCCGTGACTCTGGAACTGACGCTTCACGGCGGCCATGTCGGCTTTGTGCACGGCGCCCTGCCGGGCCGCATCGACTGGCTGCCACAGCGTCTGCTGGCGCACTTCGACGCCCATCTGCCGCCACCCGGCGTGCGATAATCCGCGCCAGATAATTCCGGGCACACGCCATGCAGACACCGGCAGCAGAGATATTCAAGGCCTACGACATCCGCGGCATCGTGCGCACCACGCTGAGCGCGGAGACCGTGCAACAGATCGGTCTGGCGCTCGGCAGCGAAGCCGTCGCGCGCGGCGTCAAGGCGATTGCCATCGGCCGCGACGGCAGGCTCTCCGGCCCGGCGCTCGCCGCTGCGCTGGCCAAGGGCATTACGCAGAGCGGAGTCGATGTCATCGACATCGGCCAGGTGCCGACGCCGATGACCTACTTCGCCGCCCACGAACTGGGCACCGACAGCTGCGTCTCCGTCACCGGCAGCCACAATCCGCCGGAGTACAACGGCCTGAAGATGGTGCTGGCCGGCCAGACGCTGTACGGTGAAATGATCCAGAGTCTGCGGCAGCGCATCGAGCAGGAAAACTACTGCGCCGGCCGCGGCCGGATACGCCGCGCCGATGTGCGCCAGGCCTATCTCGAGCGCATCGTCGGCGATGTGAAACTGTCACGGCCGATGCACATCGTCGTCGATTGCGGCAACGGCGTGGCCGGCGGCGTCGCCCCCGAACTCCTGCGCCGCATGGGCTGCAAGGTGACCGAACTGTTCTGCGAGGTCGATGGCAATTTCCCCAATCACCATCCGGACCCGTCGAAACCGGAGAACCTGGCCGACCTGCAACGCACGGTCAGGAAAACCGGAGCCGAACTCGGACTGGCCTTCGACGGCGACGGCGACCGCCTCGGCGTCGTCACCCGCGATGGCGAGATCATTTTTCCCGACCGCCAGCTGATGCTGTTTGCCGCCGACGTGCTGACGCGCAACCCCGGCGCCCAGATCATCTATGACGTGAAGTGCTCGCGCTGGGTGGCGGAATCGATACGCCACCAGGGCGGCCGGCCGCTGATGTGGAATACCGGCCATGCCCTGATCAAGACCAAGCTCAAGGAGACCGGCGCGCCGCTGGCCGGCGAGATGAGCGGCCATATGTTCTTCAAGGAACGCTGGTTTGGTTTCGACGATGCGCTCTATACGGCGGCGCGGCTGCTCGAAATCGTCTCGCGCTGGGACGACTCCAACTGGCCGCTGCAGCATCTGCCGAACGCGATCTCCACCCCGGAACTCAACATCAGGATGCAGGAAGGCGAACCCCACGAGCTGGTGGCCAGGCTGCGCCGGGGCGGCCGCAAGCTGCTGCCCGGGGCGCGCGAACTGATCACCATCGACGGCGTGCGCGCCGAATATGCCGACGGCTTCGGCCTGGCCCGCGCCTCGAATACCACGCCAGTCGTCGTGCTGCGCTTCGAGGCCGACAACCAGGCGGCCCTGGTGCGCATCCAGAAAGAATTCCGGGCCGCGCTCGACGCGGTCTGGCCGGGCAGCGGCGCCGGGTTCTGATGAGCTATCAAGGCGAGGAAATCTTCATCGGGCGGCAGCCGATACTCGGCCGCGGCCACGAGCTGTTCGCCTACGAACTGCTGTTCCGCAGCGGCCGGCAGAAAAACTCGGCGGAAGTTCAGGACGATCTGCAGGCTTCCGCCAGCGTCATCAGCCACGCCTTCGCCGACCTCGGCGTGGAGCAGGCGCTGGGGCCCTACAAGGGCTTCATCAACTGCGACGCCAGCCTGTTGCTGTCGGACCTGCTGGAAGCCCTGCCCTCGGACAAGATCGTGCTCGAGGTGCTGGAAACCGTGGAGATTACCGCCGAGATCGTCGAGCGCTGCCGGGCCTTGAAGGCACTCGGCTACACGCTGGCGCTGGATGACTTCGTCAATTACGAGGAGAAATTCAGGCCCTTGCTTGACCTGGTCGACATCGTCAAGGTCGACCTGATGCCGCTTGACGCGGCTGGCCTGGAGGCCACCACGCGGGCGCTGCAGAAGTGGCCGCCGCAGTTGCTGGCGGAAAAGGTGGATTCGCGCGAAATGGCGGATACCTGCCATGCCCTGGGCTACAGCTACTTTCAGGGCTATTACTTCGCCAAGCCGACCATCATCGCCGGCAAGAAACTGGGGCACTCGCAGCTCTCGCTGATGCGCCTGCTCGGCCTGGTGCTGGAGGACGCCGAGACATCGCTGCTTGAATCGGTGCTCAAGGCCGAGCCCGGGCTGACCGTGAACCTGATGCGGCTGACCAACTCGGCCGCCGCCGGGCTGCGCACTACGATCACCTCGATCCGCCACGCCATCGCCGTGCTCGGCCGTCGCCAGCTGCAGCGCTGGCTGCAGCTGCTGCTCTACACCAGTCCGTCAGGCAACCGTGTCGTCAGCCCCCTGCTGCAACTGGCCGCCTCACGCGGCCGGCTGATGGAACTGCTGGCCGGCAAGCTGCACCCCGGTCGCGGCGACTTCGAGGACATGGCCTTCATGACCGGCATCATGTCGCTGATGCCGACACTGATGAGCGTCAGCCTCGAAGAGATCCTGCGCGGCATCGAAATCTCCACCGGCGTCCGCGAAGCGCTCGAGGCGCACGGCGGCGAACTGGGCACCATGCTCAAGTTGACCGAAGCGCTGGAAGCCGGCGACGGACCGGGCTGCTCCGAGATCACCCGGCAACTGCCCGGCCTGGACGCCACCACCATCAATACCTGCCTGGCGCAGGCGCTGGCCTGGGCCAACAACATCGGCCGCGAGAACAAAGCCTAGCCGCCCGACCGGAAAACTCAGGCGCGCTGCTCGACCCAGGCCCCGACCGAAGCCAGCGCCGCCGGCAACGCCGCCACATCGGTACCGCCGGCCTGCGCCATGTCGGCGCGCCCGCCGCCCTTGCCACCGACCTGTTGGGCGACGAAGTTGACCAGTTCGCCGGCCTTGAGCTTGCCTGTCAGGTCTGGCGTAACCCCGGCAATCAGGCTGACCTTGCCTTCGTGGCTGCTGCCGAGAACGATGGCGGCGCTCTTGAGTTTGTCCTTCAGCTTGTCCAGCGTCTCGCGCAAGGCCGTGGCATCTGCGCCTTCGAGCTTGGCGGCGAGCACCTTGATGCCTTTGACATCGACCGCCTGAGCGGCCAGATCGTCGCCCTGCGACGCGGCAAGCTTTGACTTGAGGCGCGCCAGTTCCTTCTCCAGCGCCTTCGTGTTGTCGAGGAGTTGACCCACGCGTGCCGCGGTTTCGGCGGGCAGCGTCTTCAGCTCGGCGGCGACGGCATCGAGCTGCGCCTGCTGCTGCTGGATGCGGAGCACGGCAATGTCGCCGCATACCGCCTCGATGCGCCGCACGCCGGCGGCAACGCCGGCCTCCATTACGATCTTGAACAGGCCGATGTCGCCGCTGCGCGCCACGTGCGTGCCGCCGCACAGTTCGCAGGAGGAACCGATGTCGAGCACACGCACCTCGTCGCCGTACTTCTCGCCGAACAGCATCATGGCGCCCGTCTTCTGCGCCTCGTCGATGGCCATCACGCGCGAGCGGGTGGCGGCGTTGGCGATGACCTCGTCATTGACGATGCGCTCGATGCGGACGATCTCCGCGGCGGTCACCGGCTGGGTGTGGGCGAAGTCGAAGCGGGTCTTGTCGGGATCGACCTGCGAGCCCTTCTGCTGCACGTGAGTGCCGAGCACTTCGCGCAGCGCCTTGTGCATCAGGTGGGTCGCCGAATGATGGCGGATGGTGCGCGCCCGCGCCACCGTGTCCACCTTTGCCGTGACACCGTTGCCGACGCTCAGCTTGCCGGTGCGCACCACGCCGTGATGGCCGAATACGCTGGCCTGGATCTTCTGCGTGTCTTCCACGGCGAAGATGCCATGGCTGGCGCGCAGTTCGCCGACGTCGCCGACCTGGCCGCCGGATTCGGCATAGAAGGGCGTGTCGTCGAGAACCACGACGCCGATCTCGCCCTCGACCAGTTCATTCACTGCAGTCCCGTCGCGGTACAGCGCCAGGATGTTGCCTTTGGCTTCGAGTGTCTCGTAGCCGTGGAAGGTGGTGGCCGGACCGTCGTACTCGAGGTTGGTCGCCATCTTGAACTTGCCTGCCGCACGCGCCTGTTCCTTCTGCCGCGTCATGGCGGCATCGAAGGCGACACTGTCGACGCGCATCTGCCGCTCGCGGCAGATGTCGGCGGTGAGATCCAGTGGAAAGCCGTAGGTGTCGTGCAGCTTGAACGCCGTCTCGCCGTTGAAGACGTCGACGCCGGTCTTTTCCATCAGTTCCAGTTCGCCTTCGAGGATCGCCATGCCGTGTTCGATGGTGGCGAAGAAGCGGTCCTCCTCCTGCTTCAGCACTTCCATCACGCGCGTCCTGCCGCTGACGAGTTCCGGATAGGCGGCGCCCATCTCGCTCACCAGGTCGGGCACCATGCGGTGGAAGAAGGCGCTGCGCGCACCCAGCTTCCAACCGTGGCGGATGGCGCGGCGGATGATGCGGCGCAGGACGTAGCCGCGCCCTTCGTTGCCGGGGATCACGCCGTCGGCGATGAGGAAGGAACAGGCGCGGATGTGGTCGGCCAACACCCGCAGGGAAGGGCTGTCCGGGTCGGCGTTCGAGGTCTCGCGCGCGGCGGCGGCAATCAGCGTCTGGAACAGGTCGATTTCGTAGTTGGCGTGCACGTGCTGCAATACCGCCGAAATACGTTCCAGGCCCATGCCGGTATCGACCGAGGGCTTGGGCAGCGCATGCATGACGCCGGCATCATCGCGGTTGAACTGCATGAAGACGTTGTTCCAGATTTCGATGTAGCGGTCACCGTCCTCGTCCTCGCTGCCCGGCGGGCCGCCCCAGATGTGCTCGCCGTGGTCGTAGAAGATTTCCGTACAGGGGCCGCAAGGACCCGTCTCGCCCATCATCCAGAAGTTGTCGGAGGCGTAGCGCGCCCCCTTGTTGTCGCCGATGCGGATTACGCGCTCCGGCGGCACGCCGATTTCCCTGGTCCAGATGTCGTAGGCCTCGTCGTCCTCGGCATAAACCGTGACCCAGAGCTTTTCCGCCGGCAGCTTGAAGACATCGACGAGCAATTCCCATGCGTACTTGATGGCATCGCGCTTGAAGTAGTCGCCGAAGCTGAAATTGCCCAGCATTTCGAAAAAGGTGTGGTGCCGCGCGGTGTAGCCGACGTTTTCCAGGTCGTTGTGCTTGCCGCCGGCACGCACGCATTTCTGCGAGGTCGTGGCGCGGCTGTAGCTGCGCTTGTCGAAGCCGAGGAAGACATCCTTGAACTGGTTCATGCCGGCATTGGTGAACAGCAGGGTCGGATCTTCGTGCGGCACCAGCGAACTGGAGGCTACGACCTGATGGCCTTTGGAGGCAAAGAAGTCGAGGAATTGCTGGCGGATTTCGGAGCTTTTCATGGCGGGACGCAGTCTTTGACGCAAAGGACGGATTTTACGCGATGAGGGCAGCTCTCACATTTCCGGCGCCAGCCAGAGATCGGGCCGGTCGGTGAACACCGCGCTGACACCCATGGCAAACAGGCGCGCAGCATCGTCGCGACGATTGACCGTGTAGCAGGCCAGGGGATATCCGGCATCACGCACGGCAGTTGCGTCCGCGGCAACGAGTGAACTCGCCGCTGCATGGAGCGCCAGCGCTCCCGCTGCGGCCATGCGCTGACGCCAGTCCTGCGGAATCGCCTCGACCAGCATGGCGCGCGGCAACCGCGGCGCTTCAGCGCCGGCCGCGTTGAGGGCGGCGGCGGAGAACGAAGACAGCACCAGTTCGCCCGTCGCCGCGGCGGCATGACGCGCCACGACGCGTCCGGTTTCGGCCTCCATCCCGGCCGAAGGCTTGATTTCGACGTTGGCCCACAAACCCAGCGTGGCGCAAAGCCGCAAGGCTTCATCGAGTGTCGGCACCGGCTCCCCGGCAAAGGCCGGATGGTGGCGGCTGCCGGCATCGAGTCCGGCCAGCCGCACCGAACCGGTATCCGCCACCCGCCCGCTTGCCGGTGTGGTGCGCTGCAAAGTCTCATCGTGCATCAGCACGGCCACGCCATCGGCGGCCAGCATGGCATCGAACTCGACCCCGCGACAACCCAGGCGTGCCGCCAGCCGCAGGCCGGCCAGGGTGTTTTCCGGCGTCAGGGCGCCGCCGCAGCGATGCGCGATGATGCGCGGGTAAATCATCACCGGCGGGATGCGCCGGCGGCTTTGTCCGCCGGCGCGATCGCCTCATTGACGCGGCGCACGGTATTGTCCAGCGCCTCTTTCGCCGCCCGGTCCGTGGTCCAGACCAAGCTCACTTCTTCGCCGAGAAACTCGTGCAGCCGGTCGCGGATCGGGCCGTGCCGGGCGCGCGTGCTGCCCTTGCTGGAAACCGACAGGCGCTTTTGTGCGGCGAGCAGCAAAGGCTCGGGAATCCCCGAGGCGCGCAAAGCCGTCACCGCCCCGGGCGTCATCGGCAAGTAGCTTGTGGCGAGCACCCACTCCTTCTGTACCTCGGGCCGCATCATGAAGGTCACGAAGCGCGCGGCCAGTTTGTACTCATCTTTCCTGTGTCCGGCCAGCATCCACAGTCCGGCGCCGTCAGGCAGCACGTCGGCCGGTCTGGCGGCGTACACGTCGTCGTAGTGAGGCAAGGGCGCCATGACAAAGTCGATTCCGGCGCGCCTGGCTTCCGCATACAGCGATGATTCGCCGGTCAGCATCGCGCATTCGCCGCCGAGAAAGCGCCGGTTGCCTTCGCGCCCCGGTCCGGAGTAATGAAAGTAGCGGCTCTTCTGCCAACTGGCGAGCAGCGCAAGATGCCTGACGTTGACCATGCTGTTGGCCAGCACCTTGTCCAGTTTGCCGACCCGGGCGACAATCCCCTCGCCGGCCTGCATCGCCACGTTCTCGGAATGGACCCAGGCAAAACGCGAGGTGGTCAGGGGACATTTGCCGCCATGCTCATAAATCTCGCCGGCCACCTTCTGCAACTCCCACCAGGTCTTGACCGGTTGCTCCGGATCAAGCCCGGCTTTGCGCAAGAGGGTCCGGTTGCTGAACAGCACCGGCAGGGAAAGCGCCATGGGCAGGGCCAGAATGCGCCCCGCGGCATCGTCCACCGCGTCGGCGACCTGCGGATAGAACTGAGCGGCATCAAGCTTCTGCCCGGCTTCGCGCATGACCTCGTGCAAGGGGCGAAAGCGCGGCCGGGTGCCGAAAAACTCCATGCTGTCGTCAGGATCAAGCAAGGCCAGATGCGGCAGCACGGTCCGGTTTTCGAGTCCCCGGGAGTCCTGCAGCAGCACCCTGCCCTTGCCCTTAAGTTCGTCGTTGAAGCGCAACACCAGAGTCGCCATCGTATCCAGCGCCCTGCCGTCGAGGTCATGGCGCAAGCTGATGTCCTGCGCCAGAACCGAGCAAGCGGCGCCGCATCCAAGCAGAGTCCAGAGAATTGCTTTCATGCGACAACCCCTCATCCGAAGATCAAGCCTGAGTTTATAGTGATCTCCACGGTTTCAGAAACTTCGCTTGCGTATATGCTGTCAACTCCCCTTTCTGCACATTCCGCAGCAACAGGGGGATCGTTCCAGCCCATCGCAGAGGCGCCATGAATAATGCACAACGAATAGCGCTGGCCGTTGCAGTCGCCAATCTGGCCCTGCTCCTGCTTTTTCCGCCCTACGATTACATTTCGCTGCAACGCGGCAACGTCCCCACCTTTGACGGTTTCTTCTTTGCCTTCGGTTCCCCGCAGAACCATGTCCTGAATGCGAACTTTCTCGCTCTGGAAATAATCGTGGTGCTGATCAACGCCAATATCGCAATGCTTCTGCTGCGCAAACCGGCAATGCGGGAGCGGCAGCGTCCGGGGGGAAACAGTCAGCAGCGGGCCGTGCTGGCATTGGTGGCGATCAACCTGGTGCTGATACTGCTGTTTCCGCCGTTCGAATTCTTCTCGGCAATCAGCAGGAGCGCCCTGCCCTCCTTCGAAGGCTTCTATTTTCTGTTCGGCGACAACTCGCAGCGACAGCTGGTGATGCCCATCCTGTACATCGAGGTGGCCCTGGTCATCATCAACGGCGGTTTGCTGTGGCTGCTGTTCAAGGACAAGGAAAACAAAATGGCGTCGGCGGATGAAGTCCGGGCCCTGGCGCAACGGGTCCGCGCTGCACAAAAGAAATGAGCCGCCACGACGGCCGTCTCGCCT
>Ga0194060_10000408_pt1 | contig 31461 bp, 30 predicted proteins | sample SepL225m_MetaG_FD_163427 | JGI IMG/M metagenome (GOLD analysis project Ga0194060, IMG submission 163427) | Anoxic zone freshwater microbial communities from boreal shield lake in IISD Experimental Lakes Area, Ontario, Canada - Sep2016-L222-5m | ecosystem: Environmental > Aquatic > Freshwater >...
GGTGGAGAAAATGTTGCACGACGCCCAGCGCACCTGCGCCCCCAGGGCCTGCAGCGTTTCGATCAGCACCGCGGTCTGGATCGTCATGTGCAGCGAGCCGGTGATGCGCGCGCCCTTGAGCGGCTGCTTTGCCGCGTATTCCTCGCGTATCGCCATCAGGCCCGGCATCTCGGTTTCGGCGATGCGGATTTCCTTGCGTCCCCAGTCGGCCAGCGACAGGTCGGCAACTTTGCAGTCGGTGAAGCTCTTGCTACTTGGTACGGTGGGTATGGCGCTCATCACGCGCTCCTTTCGTTCAAGAAAAAAGTTCGTGAGCGCCGTTGCGGAATAAACACCCCGAGCCTGGCGGATAGGAAAATCCGTCGCAACGCTCCTCGAGGGAAGGCTATTTTACCGCAGTTGGCGGGTGCTTGTCCTAGCCGCGCCTGCCCGGGACCTGCGCCGGCGCCGGCTCGCCCTGCTGCAGGAACATCTCGACCTGGATTTCCTCGCCGGGCCTGAGCACCACGAATTCGTCGTTGCTCTCCTCGAGCTGGCCGGGCATTTTCAGCAGCGCCTCCAGCAGTTCGGTGGAGCCGATGATTTCCTCGTATTCCATGTTCCAGCGCTTGCAGAATTCGGCAACGCGCAGCGCCATCGGCCGGCACTCATCCAGCTCCTGCTGCGAGAAGCCGACCATGGTGAGCTTGCGATAGTGGCGGTACTTCATCTCCACCAGGTAGTCCGCAGTTTCCTCGTCGTAATCGCGCACGTAGTCCAGGTAGTCCTGCAGCGGCTCGTCCTTGGCGTCGAGCCAGCCGCGGGTGAGGTAGTAGGTGTTCGGATTGGCGAAAAAGCGCTGCACGTAACGCTGGTGCGAGCCGAGGAAGATGGCGACGCAGTCGTGGGTGCGCGGCACGATCAGGGTGTGCGCGCCGGACTTCACGCCGACGAGGCCGTTGCCGCACAGGCCGTAGCCGACAAGGATGTTGCTCGGCTCCGGGATCGCATCGATCTCGGCCTGCAGCGCCGCTGCCAGCTTCTTCGGCGTGTTGTGCAGGGCGATGTCCATGTAGGTCACCGGCGAATCCGGCGGCAGCAGCTTCTGCAGATGCTCCTGCATCACACGGCAGGCGATGATGACGGTGGGTCGATTGCTCATGCTATGCCCTCAGTGGATCAGTATGGAGGCGCGATTTGCGGCGGCGGATTGCGCCGGCCTGCGCCCGGCGCGCACGCCGGATTCGCGCACGATGTCCGGAATCTGGTGCTCCTGACGCGTCGCCATGATGTGCACGCCAGCGATGCCTGGAATCCCGCGTATCGCCTGGATCATTTCGATGCAGATGTTGCGGCCCTCGATGCGCGGATCGGCCGCCTGCTCCAGGCGCCTGACGACTTCGTCCGGAATGTGGACTCCGGGAACTTTGCTTCGCAGCCAGCGCGCGGTCCTGGCCGAGCCGATCGGGCCGACGCCGATGAGGATATGGCAGCGCTGGTGCAGGCCTTCGTCGCGCACGCGCTGCATGTAGGATTCCAGCAGCGCGAGGTCGAAGCAGTACTGCGTCTGTATGAACTGCGCGCCGGCCGCGATTTTGCGCGCCAGCCGCATCGGCCGCATGCCATAGGGAGGCGCAAACGGATTATCCGCGCCGCCGAGGAACAGCCGCGGCACCGAGCTCAGTTTTCTTCCGGAAAGAAAGCGGCTTTCGTCGCGCATCACCCGCGCCGTCTGCAGCAGCGACATGCTGTCCAGGTCGCACACCGGCTTGGCATCCGGATGATCGCCCACCAGCGTGCTGTCGCCGGTGAGGCACAGCAGGTTGCGTATGCCCAGGGCGGCCGCGCCGAGTATGTCCCCCTGGATGGCGATGCGATTGCGGTCGCGGCAGGTAATCTGCATCACCGGCTCGAATCCCGCCTGCATCAGCAGCGCCGATACGCCGAGGCTCGACATGTGGCAGTTGGCGCCGCTGCCGTCGGTGACATTGATCGCGTCCACATTGCCGCGGAAGTGATCCAGATGGATGAACACCTCCGCCGGGTCGGCCGAATCCGGCGGCGAAAACTCCGCCGTTACGGCGAAGCCTCCGCCCTCGAGCAGGCGCTCGAAGCGGCTGTCGGTCGCGGTCGCCGGCGCGCCCGATAGCGGCGCCGGCCCGTGTTCGCCGCGCGCGAGGCGCATCCAGCTGGAGCTGCCGGAGAAACGCGCATTCGCCGGCGCGTTGGGCAGCGGCGACAGGGCGCCCTCGCTCATGTTCTGCATGCCGCGCCAGCCTTCGACCCAGACGCATTGCATCTGCGGGTCGACTTCGCAGCCGCCGTCTGCGCGCACGCCGCCGCAGGGGCCGTTGCGCACGGATTTGGGGCAGTTCATCGGGCAGGACATGCCGTTCTTCGACAGCAGGCACACGCCGCACATGCGGCAATCGAACATCAGGCCCTTCAGGCTGCGCTCGAACGGGATCACCACGCGTTCGACCCGGGCGAAGCCCAGTTTGCGGAACAAGGGCGCGCAGTACGCCATGAACGAACCGAAAAGCTTGTAGCAGCGCTCCAGCATTCCCGCGTGGCGTACCGACCAGTGGCGCAATGCAAGCATGTCCTAGTCTCCGGCGAGGTCGATCGCCGCGTCCGAAATCTCGGTGCAGGCGACGAACATGTCCTGGAAATCGGCGCGGTTCGACAGTTCGACCACCCGCATCGATTCGGCCAGCCGGTGCGCGCGCCGCCGCTCGCGCCGGTTGAACAGCGCCATGCGCGCGCCGTCGCCGGCGGCATTGCCGATCGACTCGATGTGCTCGACCGGCATCGGCGGCACCAGGCCGATGGCGACGATGTCGCGCGGGTCCAGATGATTGCCGAAGGTGCCGGCAAGATAGATGTGGTCGAGTTGCGCCACGCCCTCCTCGCGCAGGAGAATTTCGATGCCGGCGCGCAGAGCGGCTTTGCCCAGCTGCACCGCGCGCACATCCTGCTGGGTGAACACGATGTCCCGGCCGGTGCGGCTGCCCATGCCAGGGACCAGCACCGCTTCGAGCCGGCGCGTTTGCGCCGCCTCGCGCAGGCGCGGGTGGGACCCGGCCGCGGCAAAGGCGCCGTCGCGGCCGATCAGGCCGGCGCTCGCCAGCGCGGTGACGGTGGAGATGACGCCGGAGCCGCACAGTCCGACCGGGCGCTTGTCGCGCTCGCCGTCTCCCGGAATCGCCGCCCAGCGTATGCTGCGGCCTTCCCCGACCCAGACGCGTTCGATCGCGCCCGGTGCGGCGCGCACGCCGCAGGCGATGTGCGCACCCTCGTATACCGGCCCGGTGGCGCAAGAGGTCGCCGTCAGGACTCCGTTTCGGGCCAGAACCACTTCGCCGTTGGTGCCGATGTCCACCAGCAGGTTGTTGCCGCGGTAGAACTCGGGTCCGCGCGTCAATACCGCCGAAATCGTATCCCCGCCGATATATCCGGCAGGCATGGGCAGGACGAACACCGGCGCCCGCGGCAGCATCGCGAGGCCGAGGCTGGCCGCCTCGACCTCCACGCCCGCGGAGAGCACGGGCAGATAGGGCCCGCGGCCCAGGGGCGCGGGATTGACGCTGAGCAGGATGTGCTGCATCGTCGGATTGCCGACCACCACCGCGTCGGCGATATCGTCCAATGCGACATCGGCTTCGCCCGCCGCGTCCGCGACCATGCGGTTGATTTCGTCGACCAGCAGTTTTTGCAGGACCGGGAGCATGGACACGTCGTTGTAGACATGCGTCATGCGCGAAATCACGTCCTCGCCGTAGGCGGCCTGCGGATTGCCCGCGGTCCGGACCGCGGCGATGTCGCCGCGCTCCAGGTTGCACAGGAACACCACGATCGAAGTGGTGCCGATGTCCACCGCGAGCCCGTACAGCGGCCGCGGCTTGCCGCGCGTGAGTTGCAGCACGCGCCGCTTCTCCAGCGTGGCGCTGACTTCCTTGGCCGTATCGAAATCGGGCTCGCGCGAGAATGCGGCGAGCGCGGCGAGCGGGATTTCGACTTTGCCTTGCCCGGCGCGGGCGAGGGCATCAGCGACGCGTCCGGCGAGCGGCCGCAGCGGTTCGGCATACGCGCCCTCCACCTCGAGCGCGACGCGCTTCACCGCGGGCGCAAGGGCGATGCGGGTCACGGTATAGGGTTTGCGCGGAGGGCTTTTCAGCGCCTGGCTCTCCGGCGGAATCGAGACGCGCACTTCGCCTCGCACTTCGGCCATGCAGGCCAGGCGATAGAGTTTTCCCTCCTCTGGGCGCGGCAGCAGCGCGACTTCTTCCTCGCTGGCCGGGGAGAGCGCTTTTTCGCCGGGCGATTCGATTTCTACCAGGCAGGACCCGCATTTGCCGCGTCCGCCGCAAACCGATTTGATGCCTACGCCGGATTTCAGTGCGGCCAGCAGCAGAGGGTCTCCCTGCGCCACCTGCGTCTGGCGCAAGTCCGGGAGAAAGCTGACGCCGATCCCGCCGGCCCTGGGCTCAGGCTTCGTCATCGCTGTTCGCCGGTGAAGTTGGCAGGAGCCGCCAGACTCAGGCGAGCTTGCCGCCCTGGAATGCTTCGATCAGATTGACGCAGTATTCGTCGCGTCCGAACACCGCCTCGGCGCCGAGCAGCGTGGCCATCAGCAGCGTATCGGTGGGGTCGATGATCGCCGCGTCCATGCCGTTGGCGATGGCGCCGGCGAGGAAGGTCCGGTTGACAAGCTTGCGCGCCGGCAGGCCGTGGGAAACGTTGGTCAGGCCGCAGATGGTGTGCACGCCGGGAAAGCGCGCCATGATCTCGCGCATGGCGGTCACGGTGGCGAGCGCCGAACTCGAGTCCGTCCCCACCGGAAACACCAGCGGATCGACGTAGATGTCGTCGAGCACCATCCCACCCTTGAGCAGCTGTTCCACCAGGCGGACTGCGAGTTCGACTTTTTCCACCGCTGTGGCCGCCGGCACGCCTTCACCCTGCGCCAATGCGATGAGCTTAGCGTTGTACTGGCGCGCAAGCGGCAGGATCTTGTCGAAACGCTCGGGTTCGAGGTTGATCGAATTGATCATCGGCCGCTCGCCCTTGATCTTCGGCAGGGCCGCCAAAAGTGCGGCCGGGTCGGGACTGTCCAGGCACAGCGGCAGCTTGGTCTCCGCCTGGGCGACGTCAACCAGCCAGCACAGCAGTTCGGCTTCGCGCCCGGGAAACGTGCCTCCATTGACGTCGATGTAATGCGCCCCGGCCGCGGCCTGGATGCGCACTTCGTCCGCGATCGCCGCGCCATCCATCTTTTCCAGCGCAGCCCGGATCGCCTTGCGCGAGGCGTTGACACGTTCGGCAACGATCAGCATGGGGGCCTCAGTACTTTCCGTATTTCTTCAGGGCCTTCGACATCGCCCAGACGTTTTCTATCTTGCAGTAGTCGGTCAGGCTGTTGGCGCTGCTGATCATGTAGCCGCCGCCCTTGCCCGCGGCCGCGATGCGCTCCTTGACCTCCTTGTCGACTTCCTCCGGCGTACCCAGGGTCAGGGTGTAATCGAGGTCGATGTTGCCGATCAGGCACACTTTCGACCCGTACTCCGCCTTCATTTTGCCGATGTCCATCGCGGCCGGCTGGATCGGATGGATGGCGTTCATGCCGAGCTTCAGCAGCCCGGGAAGTATCGGGAACAGGTTGCCGTCGCTGTGGAAGGCCCAGGGCTTCTTCATCGTGTCTGCGACCATCTTCTGGTAGGGGAAGAAGAATTCCTCGTACATCTCCATGTTGACCCAGGGCATTTTGGTGTCGGCGTGGTCGTCGTTGGCCCAGTAGAAGTCCAGGTCGAGCTTGTTCAGATTCTCCACCACTTTCACGGACCATTCCGAAAAACGCCGGTGAATCTCCTTCACCAGATCCGGGTCGTCGTACATCATGAGCGAGAACACATCCAGTCCCATGCTCTCGATGGCGCTGGCGGTGCCGAGGCGGATGCGCGCATATACGGCGTAGTCTTCGCGGTACTGCTCGATCCATTTCGCGATCTGCTCGTAGCGCGCCGGATGATTCGGGTCGGGCAGGAACTCGTCGAACAGCTTGAGCGAGTCGCGGTCGGTGAGCAGGCCTTTTTTGACGAAGGTGCGGCCGCTCGGCTCCACGCCCATCTCGGCGATCCACGGCGGCACGAAGTCGAAGGTGATCTTTTTCGGAAAATAATAGGACTCCTTCATCGACGCCGAGGTCTGCAGCGCCTGGCTGGCGGCGCCGGCGCGGCCGGTGGGAAAGTGGTAGCCGAAGCCGTCCATGCCCAGCGCGCGGCACAATTCACCGGGGGTGTAGTCGGTGCGCCCGCCCATGATCTGGATCTGCAGCGGTTCCTCGATTTCGTTCTCGACCCAGGGCACCTGGTCGGGTTGCCCGCGGTGCAGCGCGGTCATTACTCTTTCTTTGGGCGTCATGTGTTTTCTCCGTTTGCGCGATTCACTGCAGCAACTGGTTGCATTTTTCGACGCAACCGTAGGCGTCAGAACCGTAGAAGTCGGCGCCGATCTCGTCGGCGAACTTCTGCGTCACCGGCGCGCCGCCGATGCCGACCCGCACCTGCTTGCGCACGCCTGCCGCGTTCATGGACTGGATGGTCTTGCGCATGCTGTCCATGGTGAGCGTGATGAGGGCGCTCATCAGCACGAACTGCGGCGACTCCTTCTTCACCGCCTCGACGAAGGCCTCCGGACTCACGTCCACGCCGAGGTCGACCACCTCGTAGCCACCGCCTTCGAGCATGATTTTGACGATATTCTTTCCGATGTCGTGGAAATCGCCCTGCACCGTGCCGACCAGCGCCTTTCCCTTTTTCTCGTAGCTGCCCTGCGCCAGGTAGGGTTTGAGCATTTGCAGCGCCTCGCTCATGGCGCGCGCACCGAGCATCATCTGCGGCAGGAAATATTCGCCGGTAGAATATTTTTCACCGACCACCGACATCGCGGGAATCAGCGCTTCCAGCATGATCCGCTTGGCGTCGATGCCTTCGGCCAGTGCTCGCTTCACTTCATCCATGACCTCGACGCGCTTGCCCTTGATGCATTTTTCCTTGATCGTCTCGAGTACATTCGACATCGCCTTCCTCCTCCGGTAATCGTCCAGTTGCCGCTTTGAGTATAGCTTAATATATCAGTGATATATGAGCGGTGGATTTGATCTGGATCAAACGCCGCGCGGCGCGCGGGCAATTGATATACTGCTTGGATATCACAAGCGAAGCAGGAGTTCAGCGTGGCCCAGACGACCCCGCGCAAAGCAGTCCGGAAGAAAGCCGCCGGCAAGGCCGGCGATCAGGGGTTGTCCCTGACCGGGCGCGCCTACACCAATCTGGAAGAAATGATCGTCACCCTGCAACTGCCGCCGGGCAGCGCCGTGTCGGAGGCCGCCCTGGCGCAGCGCCTGGGAATCGGGCGTACGCCGATACGCGAAGCGCTGCAGCGCCTGGCGCGCGAACGGCTGGTGACCATATTGCCGCGGCGCGGCATCATCGTGTCCGAGATCAACGTCAAGAGCCAGCTGCGCCTGCTGGAAGTGCGGCGCGAGGTGGAGCGGCTGGTGGCGAAAAGCGCGGCAAGGCGCGCGACCCAGGAGGAGCGGGAGCATTTCCTCGAACTCGCGCGCCGTTTCGAAAAAAGCGCCAAGACCAACGACGATGTAGAGTTCATGCGGGTGGACCACGAGTTCAACGACCTTTCGGTATTGGCGGCGCGCAACGAGTTTGCCGCCGGGGCGATGAGCCTGATGCATTCCCTGTCGCGGCGCTTCTGGTACATCCATTACAAGCAGGCGGCCGACATGCCGCTCACGGCCAAGCTGCACGCCGACATTGCGCGCGGCATCGCCGCGGGCAACGAGGCCGCGGCGGGCAGGGCGATGGACAAGCTGCTCGATACGGTCGCGAAATTCACCCGCGATACGGTGACGACGGATTTCTGAGGGGCAGCCTGACATGGCCAACATCGAGCGCCTGCGCCGCTACGTCCAGGGCATGACGCAGGCCGTGGAACAGTTCGGCCGGGACGAACCGGCCATGCTTCGCGAAGGTCGGAAGTTGCTCGCGGGCCTCATCGCGCACGACGACTGGCTGCCGGAAGAGTTTGCCCGACCCCATCCCGACACCTACCGCCAATATCTGCTCTACTGCGATCCGCTCGAGCGGTTTTCGGTGGTGAGCTTCGTCTGGGGGCCCGGGCACACCACGCCGGTGCACGACCATACCGTCTGGGGCCTGGTCGGGATGCTGCGCGGAGCCGAGAGATGCGAGGAATTCGAGCGCCCGGGCGATGCGCAGCCGATGCGCAAGACCGGCGAGCACCTGATCGAGCCGGGGGGGGTCGACGCGGTCTCGCCGACCGTGGGCGATATCCATACGGTTTCGAATGCGCTCGCCGATCGTGTTTCGATCAGCATTCACGTCTACGGCGCCAATATCGGCGCGGTGAAACGGCACGTGTACGTGCGCGAAACCGGAGAGGTGAAGACCTTCGTTTCGGGCTACAGCAATAGCGTGGTTCCCAACCTGTGGGACCGTTCGGCGGAAGTGCGCGCGGGCTGAAACGGCGGTGTGGGCGGCGTGGCGAGTCATACCCGGGCCGCCGCCCCGGCGCAGTCCAGTTGATGCTTGATAAAAGCGACCGGCGCGGGTAGTATCCTTAGATATATGCCTGATATATCAGGTCGCCGGCAAACGGCGGTGACGCCAAACAACGGAGGAACTGCCTATGATGTCTGATCGCCAGCGCAAGTTTCGCGAAGAATACCAGGCCCAGATCCACCCCCTGTACAACGGGATGGTCCACATCGGTGTGATCTACATTGTCGGCATCGCGATGATAGCGTGGTGCGTCTCGCGCATGCAGGGCGCGTCCTGGGAGTGGCTGCTGGTCGTGCCGGTTTTTTTCTTCTCCAACCTGTTCGAGTGGTACATGCACAAGTACGTCATGCACCGCCTGATCGACATCTGGGCCCTGCGCGCGATCTACGACCGGCATACCCGCCAGCACCACCAGTACTTCACCGACGGCGTAATGACGGTGGACTCGACGCGGGAGTTCCGCATCATCTTCTTCCCTTGGCGCGCGCTGTTCACCTTCATGGGCTTGGGCGCACCCTTCGCGCTGCTGCTTGCCTGGCTGGTGAATGCCAATGCCGGCTACATTCTGATGGTGACCATGGTCGGCCAGTACCTGATCTACGAAACCTTCCATTACTGCTGCCACGTGCATGAGAACTGGTTCGTGCGCAACATACCTTTCGTCAACACCATACGCCGCCATCACACGGCACACCACAATCAGGGCATCATGATGGACATCAACATGAACCTGACGTTCCCGATCGCCGACTGGTTGATGGGGACAAGCGACCTCGACCGCGGCATAATCGGGCACGTGTTCAACGGCTACAGCGAGAATCATGTCAAGCCGGAACTCAGGGAAGCGATAAAGCGGCACAGTTCAAAAGAAGAACCGCTCATGCAGCAACCGGCTTGAACCGCGCATTTCATCCAATAGGAGGGGGTATGAACAAGAATCGCAGAAAGGTACTGAAGGCGCTCGGCAGTGCGGGCGTCGTGGCCGCGGCGGCACCGCTCGGCTTTCCCGCAATCGCGCAGAACCGGCCATTGCGCGTCGGAATAATCGCGCCCAAAGCCGGAATTGCCGGAACCATAGGCGAATGCGGCATGCGAGGCACGCTGTTCGCCGTGGACAAGATCAACGCCGCAGGCGGCATCGCCGGCCGCAAGGTCGAACTGGTCGTTGAAGAAGAGACCAACCCCAAGGAGTCGATAGAGCGGCTGCGCAAACTGGTTCTGCAGGACAAGGTTGACTGCGTGCAAGGACTGGTGTCCTCCGGAGTGAGCCTTGCAATGGGGCCGGCCGCAGAAGAGATGAAGGCGCTCACCATTTACTGGGACGGCACCACGCAGGACGGCGTCAAGGAGACCATGCCCAATCCGCGTTACGTCTTCCGCAGCACCGACAACGAGTGTGAAGCGGTGATGGCTTCCCTGCTGGCGATCAAGCACTGGAAGGGCAAATTCGCCACCATCGCCGGCATCAACCCGGACTATTCCTACGGCCGCAACAACTTTGCCGCGTTCCAGGCCCTGCTGAAGAAGTTCGGCGTGCAGTTCCGCGTCGTCGCCGATCAATGGCCCAAGGTCGGCACGCTCGATCTGACTTCGCACGTCGCGGCGCTGAAGGCGGCCAAGCCCGATCTCATCTTCTCCTCGCTGCTGTTTGCGGACCTGCCGGTGTTTATGAAGACCGCCCACGGCGCAGGGCTGATGGAAGGAGGAACCAAGTTCGTGTTCCCCGCGGCCGGGTTCCAGTTTACTTCGCTGAAGAAGGAGTTCACTCCGGAGGGCATGATCTTCGGCCACAACACCCTTTATTTCGACCTCAAGACAGCCAGTCCGTTACAGCGCGAATTCGTGCAGATGTACGAGTCCCGCTACAAGGACTACCCGCACTGGGAAGCCGATCGCGCTTACCTTGCCATGCAGGTTTACCGCGCCGGCGTCGAAGCCGCGTACAAAGCCAAGAACGCCTGGCCTACGACAGAAGACGTCATCAATTCGATCGAGGGCATCAAGGTCGAGTCGCTCGGGGGGCCGGCACACATGCGCAAGGACCATGTCCCCGAGCAGACCTTCTATCAGGGGCTTACCACTCACAACAACAAGTACGACTTCCCGACGCTGGGCGCGGTCGACACCATGTATTCGACGCAGTTGCAAAAGCCGAAGGCTTCGGACGATTTCTGGAAGTGGATTGAAACCGCCGAGATAAAGCTTTAGGCCGAAGCGGACAGCCGCGGTTGCGTGCGGGCGGTTTGGGCGCCTGCACGCCCCGCGGTTTTCACGCCGGATAAACCAAATTGACCTCGTTCTTCGACGTCCTGCTCGGCGGCATTTTCCACGCGTCGGTGCTGTTCCTGGTGGCAGCGGGCCTGCAACTCGTCTTCGGCGTGCAGAAGATCGTCAATCTCGCCTGCGGATCATTCTATGCGCTCGGCGCCTATTTCGGCGTCAGCGCGGTCGGATGGGCATTGAATGCCGGGGTGCCACCCAGCCTGTTCTTGCCGGTGCTGCTGCTCGCCGGCGTACTCATGGCGGTGGTCGGGCCGTTCATAGAACTGCTGCTCCGCACCGTGTACCAGCGGGACGAGAGCTTCCAGCTCCTGCTTACCTTTTCGCTGCTGCTGATATTCCAGGATGTGCTGCGCTTCTTCTGGGGCGCCAACCCGCAGCAACTGGGCAACCTCTCCATGGCCTACGGCAAGCTCACCTTGGGCAGCGTGTCTTTTCCGACGTATAACGTGCTGGTTATCCTGGCGAGCATCGCCATCGCGTCCGGCCTCGGCTGGTTCCTGCAGCGCACCCGCCACGGCCGGATATTGCGCGCCACCGCCGAAAATCGCGACATGAGCGCCGCGCTGGGCGTGAACGTGCGCTGGGTCTATGCGAGCGTATTCACGCTGGGCACGCTGCTGGGCACGGTTGGCGGCGCGCTCGTCGTGCCCACGGCGGCCGCCTCGCTCGATATGTCGGTGGAACTGGTGGTCGAAGCATTTGCCGTGGTGGTGATCGGCGGTCTGGGCAGCATGCGCGGCGCGCTCGCCGGCGCCCTGGTGGTCGGGTTGATGCGCGCGGCGGCGATCACCTTCTACGCGGAACTCGAAATGCTGGCGATTTATCTGGTGGTGATACTGGTGCTGCTGCTGCGGCCCGCAGGCCTGTTTGGAAAGCCGCAGGAATGAAGCGCGGCCTGGTACTCGCCGTTCTGTTCGCCGCGCTGCTGGTGCTGCCGCGATTCGCGTCTCCCTATTACACGACGCTGGTCCTGCCGGCGTTCGCCTACGGCATTTCCCTTCTTGGCCTGAACCTGCTGTTCGGCTACACCGGGCTGCTCTCCTTCGGCCATGCGATGTTCGTAGGCATCGGCGCCTACGCCACCGCGGTGCTGACGAGCAAGCTCGGGATCAAGAGCCTGGAACTGGTATTGCTCGCGGCCGGCATTTCCGCCACCGCCATAGCCATTCCGGTCGGACTGCTGTCGGTTCGCTACGTGCGCATATTCTTCGGCATGCTCACGCTCGCTTTCGGCATGCTGTTCCACTCCTTTCTGTTCAAGTTCTACGACATTACCGGAGGCGACAGCGGCATACGCGTCGTGCGCCCCACCTTGCTCGGCATGGAGCACGCCGACCTGGACAAGACTGCCTATCTCATCGGCCCCTATTATTACTACTGTCTGGCGCTGCTGATCGCTGCGGGCTACTTGATGTGGCGCATCGTCCGCTCGCCTTTCGGCCTGCACCTGCGCGCCCTGCGCGAGAACCCGCGCAAGGCCGAGTATCTGGGCGTCTCGGTGCACCGCTTTCGCCTCGGCGCTTTCCTGATTTCCGCATGCTATTGCGGCGTCGGCGGCGCGCTTCTGGCGATCCCCACTGGACTCGCCGATCCGGAGCTCGCCTACTGGACGCACTCGGGCAACATGATATTCATGATGCTGCTCGGCGGGTTTGCCAACTTCTTCGGGCCGATACTGGGCGCGTTCAGTTTCATCCTGTTGCAGGACCAGCTCATGTCGGCGACCCAGTACTGGCGTTTTTTCATGGGAGTGGTGCTGTTGCTGATGGTGATCCTGTTTCCACGCGGCTTGATGGGCCTCGCAACCGACTTGGTCGCGCGCCTGTTTTCGCGGAACACCCGGCCATGAGCGCGCTGATCCAGACACATGGCGTTTCCAAAGCCTATGACAAATTTGTCGCCTTGAGCGATGTTTCGCTCAAGGTGGAGGAAGGCGAGCTTGTGTCGATAGTCGGCCCCAACGGCGCGGGCAAAACAACTTTGGTCAACGTGCTGACCGGTTTGTTGCATCCCACTTCGGGGCGGGTCGAATTCAAAGGCCGGGACATCGCCGGCATCGGGCCGGTGCGCTTGTCGAAGCTCGGAATGGCGCGTGCATTCCAGCTGGTGCACATCTTTCCGGCGCTGACCGTGGCCGAAACCATTGCCACTGCGGTGGTATCGCAAACAGGAAAAAGCCTCAGCCTGTTTGCGAACCTGAGCGCGGATGCCGCGATAAACAGCCGCGTGCGCGAGGTTGCTTCCATTTTCGGGCTGGAGGGCAAGCTGGAAAGCGAGGCGCGCCTGCTGTCCCAAGGCGAGAAAAAGCTGCTGGATATCGCCAGCGCGTTCGCGCTGGTGCCGGAAGTGATACTGCTGGACGAACCGACCAGCGGGGTGTCGACCGGAGACAAGCACGGCATCATGAAGACCTTGGTGGACGCGGCGAAGAAGGCGGGCGTCAAGGCGATCATTCTTATCGAGCACGACATGGACCTGGTGGCTGAGTATTCGAGCCGTATCGTGGCGCTGCAGGAGGGGCGGGTTCTGGCCGATCTTCCGCCCAAGGCGTTTTTCGCCGATGCCGCCATCGTCGCGGCCATCGTCGGCAAGAGACCGCAGGGGATTTAAGTGCTCGCTATCCGTGACCTCGTCGTCGATATTCAGAGCAGCCGCATCCTGCGCGGGATTTCGCTGACGGTCGGGGCGGGCGAACTCGTGTGCCTGATCGGCAGAAACGGCGCCGGCAAGAGCACCAGCTTTCGCAGCATCATGGGTTTCCTGCGGCCGGTATCGGGAAACATCGAATACCTGGGGGGGCAGATAGGCGGACTGCGCACGGACCGGATAGCGCAGCTCGGGATCGGCTATGCGCCGGAAGAGAGCGAAGTCTACGGCGACCTCAGCGTGGCGGAAAACATCGAGTTGCCCACCTGGACCCGGACCAGCGGCAGGCCGGCGCAGGAGCGCATCGCGCTCGCCTACCAGGTTTTTCCCAAACTCAAACAGTATGCTTCCCGCGGCGGCATGCAGCTATCGGGCGGCGAGCGCAAAATGGTATCGATCGCCCGCGCGCTCGCGCTCGACCCCAAGCTCTTGCTCCTCGACGAGCCGTTCGAAGGGCTGTCGCCCGCGATCATCCCCAGCATCAGCGAGGGCGTTGCGTCGATCCGCAAGCTCGGCCATGGCATCCTGATGGCTGAATCGAATATCCACCACATTCCGGACTACGCCGACCGCCTGTACGTGATCGAGCGCGGGGAAATCATTTTCGCCGGCGCGCCGGGCGCGGCCAAAGCCGATCCAGCGGTGATGCGCGTGATCAGCGGCGCCGCCTGAGAGGAATTCGGGGTCATTGCCTTGGCAGGGGGAACAGAGCCCCGAAAAAAGTGAGGAGTAAATATGCCTACCCACAAGCAAAGAATTCTTGCAGCTCTGAGAGGGGACATGCCCGACACGCTCCCGTACGTGCCGCGCATAGATCTTTGGTACAACGCCAACGTCGCTTTTGACACGCTGCCCGCGCAGCATAAGGGCCGGACGCAGGACGAGATTTCGCGGGCGCAGGGATGGGCGCTGCACAAGATCGTTCCAGAATTTCTGAAATTGGACCATCCGGACGATAACCTGCACCGCGCGCTCGGCATCTACCGACTGAAAGAGATGGTGTTCGATTACAAATTTGCACCGTCGATCGATATCGAAGTGAAGCGCGAGGGCGACTACACCACGGTGACCTATCACACACCGGTAGGCAGCGTGAGCACCAAGACAATGTACTCGGACGAGATGCGTCGCGCCGGCGCTTCGATCACGTGGATCGAGGAGCACGTGATCAAGCGGCCCGAGGACTACAAGGTAGTGGGCTACCTGTTCGAAAACCTGACGCTGGTGCCGAGTTTCGAGCGCTTTCGCGCCTGGCAGAAATATGTAGGCGAGGACGGCGTTCCCGGCACCATGATAGGCCTCGCCTGCTCGCCCATGCACCACATCCAGAAGGAATTTCTCGACGCCACCGATTTTTATTTCCACTACAACGATTGCCAGACGGAGATGCGTGCGCTATCCGAGAGCGTGGGGAATTTCTTCGAGCAAGGCTTGAGGATCATCGCCGACTCTCCCGCGGAACTGGTGTTGTGGGGGGCGAATGTGGACGACATGATCACCTACCCGGAGTATTTCGAGAAGGAGATCACGCCCTGGATCCGCAAGGCGTCGGCTACGCTGGGCGAAAAAGGAAAGGTCGCAGTGGTGCATTGCGACGGTGAGAACTTCGGCCTGATGGATCTGATCCGCGACTCGGGCATGAACGTGGCCGAAGCGATTTGTCCGTTTCCGATGACCAAGGTAACAATAGAGGAGTATTACCGCCGCTGGAGCGACAAGCTCACCATCTTCGGTGGCATACCATCGAACATGGTTCTGGCCGAATCGGCCACCGATGAGGAGTTCGAGGCCTACCTCGATCACCTGTTCAAGGTGATCGCACCGGGCAAGCGTTTCGTCCTCGGCATCGCCGATACCACGCCGCCCAACGCGGTATTCGAGCGCCTGATCCGCATCGGCGAGAGGGTGGAGAAGGAAGCGCGCCTGCCGCTGCAGGCGGGCGCCGCCCGCCCGCTGAGCGCTGCGCACATCGAACAGGCGGCGGCGCGGGTCGCCGCGCCGGCGGTGGCCTCCGATGAATTCCGGCAGGTTCTGGAGGACGTGAACAAGGGCAAGCACAAGGATATATCAGCGCATGTGCAGGCCTTGATCGACAAAGGCATAGGCGCCAAGGACATCCTCGACCGCGGCATGCTCGACGCCATGCAGGCGATCGGCGTCAAATTCGGCAGCGGCGAACTCTTCATTCCGCAGGTGCTGCTTTCAGCGCGGGCGATGAACGAAGGGCTGAAGGTGCTGGAGCCGCATCTGGCCGCGGCCAAGCGCGAGGTGACTGGCAGGGCGCTGGTTGGCACCGTGCGCGGCGACTTTCACGATATCGGCAAGAACATGGTGGTCACAATGCTGCGCGGCGTGGGATTCGAGGTGAAGGACCTGGGGATCAATCTGGCGCCCGAGGCTTTCGTCAAGGGTGTGCAGGAATTCAAGCCGGATATCGTCGGCCTGTCGGCGCTGCTGACCACCACCATGGCCGAAATGGGCAAGGTGATCGAGGCGCTCAAGGCGAACGGCCTGCGCGACCGGGTAAAGGTGATCGTCGGAGGCGCCGCGGTCAACGAGAAGTTCGCCCACGATATCGGCGCAGACGGCTATGCCGGCGACGCGGGCGCGGCGGTCGAAGTCGCCAAGCGACTGATGCTAAGTTAGCGGCCTAACCGCAGATTGACCGGCGCTTACGCGCGCAGGGAAACCGCCGGCTTGGCTTGAAAACCCCGCAAGGGGCGCGTACGATGTGGCAGACATACGGATGATATATCACCGAACCAGCCGCGGACCGAAGTCTTGTGCACCGGGTCGGCCAAACGGGAGCCGGATCGAGCAGCATCAATCCACGAGGAGGAGAAAATGAAAAAACGCGATTTTCTGAAGGTAAGCGCTGCTGCAGCGGCGATGGCAGTGCCGGCAGCGGCCAACGCTCAGGGAGCGAGTTATAGCTGGAAAATGGCCACGGGTTGGCCCGGAGGCCCGCTGATGGACCTGGGCTCCAAGGCGTTTGCCGAAAGATTGGAATTTTTCTCCGGCGGCCGTTTCAAGATCCAGGTGTTCCCGGGCGGCGCACTTGGCAATGCGCTGAAGGTGCCGGAAACGGTGAAAAACGGCGTAGCCGAACTGGGCCATACCTGGATGGGCTACGATTGGGGCAAGGATCCGACCGCGGTGCTGTTCGGCGGCTACGCCGGTTCCTTCGATACAGAGCGCATGCTGCACTGGATCTACGAAGGCGGCGGTGCAGAGATGGAGCGCCAGTTCCGCGAGGAAACCGAGGGCATCGTTTCGATTCCGCTGTTCATTCGCACGGCCGAGGCGTTTCTTCATTCGAGGAAACCGGTCAAGACGCTGGCCGATCTGAAAGGACTGAAACTTCGTACGGCGGGCGCCTGGCTGGAGATGGCCAAGGATCTGGGCGCGGCGCCGGTCACGACGGCCGGCGGTGATGTCTATCCGATGCTCGAGCGCGGCGCCATCGACGCGACGGAATGGGGCACGCTGTATGAAAACATATCCATGGGCTTCCACAAGATCGCCAAATACATCATCTACCCGGGCGTGCACCAGCCTACGGCGCCGTTCGAGTTGTGCATCAACAAAGAAGCCTGGAACAAGATTTCCGCTTCCGACAAAAAGATGATCGAGCTCGTGGCCAAGCTGGTTACGTTCGAAAGCTGGCTCAGGATCGGGCAGGAGGATGCGAAGGCGCTGGAGTTCTACCGGAAGGCGGGCAACACCTTGATCGAACTCGACCCGGAGGTGCAGTACGCCGGGCGCAAGATCGGTCTCGACTGGGGCGAGAAACAGGCGAAGGACACGACGCACCCCTGGTTCGCCAAGGTGTTCAAGAGCCAGAAAGACTTCGAAGTGCTTTGGAAAGGTGCCGAAAGCTGGCGTACGGTCAAGGTGAAAGGCTGATAGAAGGCGTGAGGACACCGGGGCGCGCAAGCGCCCCGTTTTTTTGCCGAATACCCATGGGGAGTAAGGCGCGATGAACGCGCTCATAAAAAACATAGAACGCATCACCGGCAGCTTCGGCATCCTTGCCTCCCTTGCCCTCGTGCCGCTGGTGCTCGCCACCTGCTACGAAGTGTTCGCCCGCTACGCCATGGGGATGCCGACGGCGTGGGCTTACGAAGTCGGCTACATGCTGACCGGTTCGCATTTCCTGCTCGCCATGGCGTTTACCTTGCAGGCCAACGAACACATTCGAATCGATATTTTCAGCGGCAAGTTCGCGGAGCGCACCCGTGCGGTGATCGATCTGCTCGGATACTGCGTGACGCTGCCCTTGATGCTGTGGCTGACCTACGCGCTGTTCCAGCACCTCGCCACCGGCTACCTCCGCAACGAGCACAGCGGCCAGTCGTCGCTGAACCTGCCGGTGTGGCCGTTCCGCGTCGTGTTCCTGGCCGCCTTTTTCCTGCTCGCGCTGCAGATTTTCGCGGAAGTGGTCAAGACCGCGCGCCGGTTCAAGGGTGGGAGCAACTGATGGACTATCTCCCGTTCCTGATGCTGCCGGTGGCATTCACTCTTATGTTTCTGGGGATACAGGTCGCGTTCTCCATGATGATCACCGCGGTGCTGTTCGGCCTGGTGATTTTCGGCAACCACGTCATTTTCCAGTTCATCGAGAAAATCGAGGATATCTCTTCCAATTTCGTTTTCGCCGCGGTGCCGCTGTTCGTCTTCATGGGGGCGATGCTGGAGAAATCGGGCATTGCCGACAAGCTGTTCGAAGCGATCCACATCTGGACGCGGCGCCTGCCCGGCGGCTTGTCGCTCGCAACGATCACCATGTGCATTATTTTCGCCGCCTCCAGCGGCGTCATCGGCGCGACCGAATCGGTGGTGGGTCTGCTCACGATCCCGATCATGCTGCGCTACAAGTACGACAAGGCGCTGATCTCCGGCTGCATCACCGCCGGCGGGTCGCTCGGCACCATCATCCCGCCGTCGGTGGTGGCGGTGGTGATGGGTCCTCTCGCCAACGTATCGGTGGGCGACCTGCTCTACGGCATGGTGTTCCCCGGCCTGATCATGGCCGGGCTTTACCTGATCTACATCTACACCCTGTGCGTGCTGAAGCCCGACAGGGGGCCGCGCATCCCGCCCGAGCCCGGCGACCCGGCGTTTGGTGAGAAGATTTGGATCAGCACGCGCAACCTGGTGCCGCCGCTGTTCATGATTTTCGCCGTGCTCGGCTCCATCCTGCTCGGCTGGGCTTCGCCCACCGAGGCTGCAGCGATCGGTGCGCTGTCGTCGGTGTTCCTGACCATGCTCTACGGCCGTTTCAACTTCAGCGGACTGTACGAGGCGCTGATCAAAACGGTCAAGATCACCACCATGATCATGACCGTGCTGCTGGCCGGTACGCTGTTTACCGGCGTGTTCATCGGCGGCGGCGGCATCAATACCGCCAACATCCTGATCCGGGAGATGCAGCTCACACCGTGGATGCTGCTGTCGCTGATGATGTTCATCATTTTCATCGCCGGTTTCTTCCTCGACTGGATTTCGATCGTGCTGATCTTCGTGCCGCTGTTCACGCCGCTGATTACCGCCGCCGGATTCGACCCGGTGTGGTTCTGCATCCTGTTCCTGATCATGATCCAGACTTCCTACCTGACACCGCCGATGGCGCCGGCGATTTTCTACCTGCGCGCGGTCGCGCCGGAGGAAATCACCATGGGCCACATGTACCGCGGCGTGGTGCCGTTCATCGCGCTGCAATGCGTGACGCTGGTGATTGCCATGGTTTTCCCGGCGTTGGTGACCTGGTTGCCGAGCGTGATGCTCAACTTCAAATAGGGTAGATCAACAAAACAGCGCCATGCTCCCGCCGGTGCCGGCAGCCCCGACGGGGGACAAGAGGCGCAAACCGCAGAAGGAGATATCGCATGACACCGGAACAGATACTTGCCATCCCGCCCCGCGTGCTGACACAGGCGCAGCGCGAGTCCTACTTTTCCGAGGGCTACGTCCTCCTGGAAAAGATCATCGGCGACGACTGGATCAAAAGATTGCGCGACGCCACCGAGGAAATGGTCGAGCGCAGCCGCAAGGTGACCAAGTCGGACACGATCTTCGATCTTGAGCCCGATCATCGCCCGGACAGCCCGCGCCTGCGGCGGGTGTCGAACCCGGCCGAGCACCACCCGGTATTCTGGGAATACTGCACCAAATCCGTCATGCCCGACGCAGTGGCCGATCTGGTCGGACCCGACGTCAAGTTTCACCACTCCAAGCTCAACTTCAAATGGAAGAAGGGCGGGGAGGAAGTGAAGTGGCACTTCGACATTTCTTTCTGGCCGCACACAAACTACTCGCCGCTGACGGTCGGCACCTACATTTACGATTGCGGCATGGACCAGGGGCCGCTGGGCGTGATTCCGAAAAGCCACCTGGTCGAGCCGCTGCCCACCCAATACGACGACCAAGGCAAATGGATAGGCTGCCTGAACGAGCGGGATTTCGCCAAGCTCGATCTGTCCAAGGCGTATATTTGACCGGCCCTGCCGGTTCCTTGACCTTGCACAACTGCCGCACGCTGCATGGTTCGCCGCGCAACGACTCCGACCTCGGACGGCCGCTGCTGCTGTATACGCTGACCTCCGCGGACGCCTTCCCGTACACGGGTAACCCGATCAAGCCCAAGCACGACCAGGCGATCATCCGCGGCAAGCGGGCGAGGTTCGCTCAAGTCGATCCGCGTCCGTGCGAGATCCCGCCAGACTGGTCTGGAGGCTACACCTCGATCTTTTCGCTGCAGAAGGAAGAAAACGAGGCCGTCGCGCGCGGCACCGCCGGGGCGATGATGTAGTCCCGCCTTCCCGCCGACCGCGGGCCATCCGCGCCAGTGCCTGCACATTACTCAGGAGTGACGTCATATGTACACCCACAAGAGCCGCATGCTCGCCGCGTTCCGCGGGGAAGTCGTAGACCGCCTGCCCTACGTGCCGCGGCTCGATCTGTGGTATCTCGCCAATTCGGTGTCCGGCACGCTGCCGAAACAACACGCCGGCCGCGCGCAGAACGAAATCGCCCGGGCCGAGGGCTGGACGGTGTATTTCCGCTTTGCCGACAACATCCTCGATCCGGAAGCGCAGAAGATGTACCTGCACCGCGGCATCGGCCTGTTCGGCACCCGCGACACGCTTTACGATTTTGTGATGCCGCGCGACGTGGAGGTGAAGGTGAAGCGTGCGGACGGCAAGATCCGCGTCGAATACCATACCCCGGTCGGCATGGTCAGCTCTACCATGTACTACGACGAATCGTCGCAGCGGCTGGGTATTACCGCCCCGATGATCGTCGATCACCTGATCCAGTCGCCGGAGGACTACGGCCCCGCCGGCTACCTGTACGAACACATGGGCATCGTGCCCAACTTCGAGCGTTTCGAGCGCTGGGCGAGGGAGGAAATGCGCGATGACGGCGTGGCCGTGGCGCAGGGCTTCATGGGGGCGTCGCCGGTGCACCAGATTCAGCGCGACCTGATCGATCCGACGCAGTTCTATTTCCACTACACCGATCACAGTTCGAAAATGCTCGAGCTGGCCGGAAAAATGGAGCACCTGTTCGACAAGATGCTGCAGATACTGTCCGCTTCGCCCGCCGAGGTCGTGTGGTGGGGCGCCAATTACGACGACATGCTCACGTATGCTCCGTACTTCGAAAAGGAAATCACCCCCTGGATCCGCAAGGCCTCGAAGCAATTGGGTGCAGCGGGAAAACTGGTCATGTGCCACACCGACGGAGAGAATGAGGGATTGATGGACCTGATCCGCGACTCCGGCATGCATATTGCGGAGTCGATTTGCCCCACGCCGATGACCAAGATTTCCCTGGCGGAATATTACCGGCGCTGGAGCGGACACCTGACACTGTGCGGAGGCATTCCATCGACCGTCCTGCTGCCGGGAACCAGCGAGGCCGATTTCGAGGCTTACATGGATCAATTGTTCAAGGCGGTGGCGCCCGGAAGGCGCATGCTCGTCGGCATCGCCGACCAAGTTCCGCCCGACGCGGTGTTCTCGCGGCTGCAGCGCATCGGCGAGCGGGTGGAGCGCGAGGGGCGGCTCCCGCTGGCGGCGGGTGCGTTTCGGCCGGTCGCCGTTGCGGCTGTGCCGGCGCAGCCTCAGCACGCGGCGACAGCGGCCGAGGCACAGGCGGAGGATACCTTCGGGCAAGTACGCCTGGATGTCTCCAAGGGCAAGCACAAGGACATCAAGGCGCATGTGCAGGCGCTGATCGATCGCGGCATCAAGGCGGAGGCAATCCTAGAGCAGGGCCTGATCGCGGCCATTAGCGCGGTCGGCCGCCGCATGGCGACGGGCGAGGCATTCATCCCCGAAGTATTGCTCGCCGCGCGCGCGATGACGGCAGCGGTGGAGGTGCTGGAGCCGCTGCTCGCGGCGGGCGGCGAATCGCAGGGTGGCAGGGTGCTGATCGGCACGGTCAAGGGCGACATGCACGACATAGGAAAAAACCTGGTGGTGACGCTGCTCAGGGGCGTCGGCTTCGAGGTGCGCGACCTGGGCATCAACGTATCGCGCGACGCTTTTTGCGATGCGGTGGCCGAGTTCCAACCCGACGTGCTTGGCTTGTCCGCATTGCTCACGACTACCATGGTCGAAATGCGCGAGGTCATCAAGGCGTTGGACGAACGCAAGCTTCGCGGGCGCTGCAAGGTCATGGTAGGCGGGGCCGCGATCACCGAGGAGTTCGCGCACCAGATCGGCGCCGACGGCTTTGCGCCCAGCGCCCCCGAAACAGTCGCATTGGTGAAACAACTCGTCGCCGCCTCGGCCGCCGCCCGGGCCTGAAACCGGACGACATTCAAGGAAACCCGATGGCATCGGTCGGTATCGAGCAGGCACGCAAGCAATTCGGCCGGACACAGGTCATTCGCGGCGTGTCGATTGCGATCGAAGACGGCGAGTTCTGCGTGCTTGTCGGCCCTTCCGGTTGCGGCAAATCGACCCTGTTGCGGATGATCGCGGGCCTGGAGGAAATTTCCGGCGGCCAGATCCGGATCAGCGGCAATGTGGTAAACGACATGCCGCCGAAGGAGCGCGATATCGCCATGGTGTTCCAGAACTACGCCCTGTATCCGCACATGACGGTGCATGACAACATGGCGTTTTCACTGGAGCTAGCAAAGCGCGAAAAGCACGTCATTGAGGAACGCGTCAACAAGGCGGCCGGAATCCTGGGCCTGAACCAGCTGCTGCAGCGCTATCCGCGCCAGCTCTCCGGCGGGCAACGGCAACGCGTTGCGATGGGCCGGGCGATCGTACGCGATCCGCAGGTGTTCCTGTTCGACGAGCCGCTCTCCAATCTCGATGCGAACCTGCGCGTGCAGATGCGCACGGAAATCAAGTCGCTGCACCAGCGCCTAAAAACGACGTCGATCTACGTCACCCATGACCAGATCGAGGCGATGACCATGGCGGACAAAATCGTGGTCCTGCGCGATGGGATGGTGGAACAGATCGGCGTTCCGCTGGACATCTACGACCACCCGGCGAATCAGTTTGTGGCGGGCTTCATCGGCTCGCCGGCCATGAATTTCCTGCCGGGCACGCTGCGGCGGCGCGATGGCGCGGCGCGGGTCGAATTCGACGGCGGCGTTTCATTGCCGGCGCCGACCAACGCGTCCGGCGAGGACGGCCAGAAGGTGACATACGGCACCAGGCCCGAACACATCGAACTGGTTGGCGGAACCGACGGCGTTCCGGCCGACGTCGTGGTGGTCGAGCCGACCGGCGCCGATACCCAGGTGTTTTCCACCATCGCCGGCGTCGAGGTCGTGGCCGTGTTCCAGGAGCGACACGAGTTCAAGCCGGGCCTGGCGATTCGCCTCAGGCCCGATCAGCATCGCGCCCACCTGTTTGACGCCGCCAGCGGCGCAAGGCTGGCCGCATGATTCATGCAGTCATTCGCGCTTTCGCACTCCAGGCCGGCCGGAGCTAGCCTTGCAACGATCTTCCAGCCGCAGCCTTCTGGACCGATTCAACAACAGTGCCGATGCGCTGGGGTTGATATTCATGCTGCCCGCGGCGTCGATCCTCCTCGTGTTCCTGACCTATCCGCTCGGCCTCGGCCTGTGGCTGGGATTGACGGACACCAAGATCGGGCGGCCGGGCGTATTCATCGGGCTCGCCAACTACGAATCGCTGTTCAAGGACAGCGTGTTCTGGATGTCGGTGTTCAACACCATCGGTTACACCGCGGTCGCGAGCGTGTTCAAGTTCCTGCTGGGTTTGATCCTGGCCCTGCTGCTCAACCAGAACATCGCGCTCAAATCCTTCATGCGCGCAATCCTGCTCCTGCCGTGGATCGTGCCGACCACGCTGTCCGCGATCGCGTTCTGGTGGATGTACGACAGCCAGTTTTCGATCATTTCGTGGGTTCTGGTGAAGGCGGGCCTGATCAGCACCAACATCGATTTTCTCGGCAACGGCTGGAACGCCCGGATGTCGGTCGTCGCGGCGAACATCTGGCGCGGCATTCCGTTTGTCGCGATCTCGCTCCTCGCCGGCCTGCAGACGATTTCGCCCTCGCTCTACGAAGCGGCGACCATAGACGGCGCCACGCGCTGGCAGAACTTCAGGTACATCACCTATCCCCTGCTGACGCCCATTATCGCCATCGTGATGACTTTCTCCGTGCTGTTTACATTCACCGATTTCCAGCTGATCTACGTGATCACGCGCGGCGGGCCGGTGAACGCCACGCATCTGATGGCGACGCTGTCGTTCCAGCGCGCGATTCCGGGCGGCCAGCTGGCCGAGGGCGCGGCCATCGCCATGGCGATGGTGCCGTTTCTGGTGGCGGCGATACTGATCAGCTTTTTCGGGCTGCAGCGCCGCGCCTGGCAACAGGGAAGCAAGGACTGATGACATGACGCAACACCAGAAGCAGGACAGCGCGCAACAGCTGTATTCCGAAGGCGGCATGGATTATCTGATGACGCGGCAGCGAAAATTCGCGACCGTGTACCTGCCCCTCGCCGTATTCACTTTCGTCCTGCTGTTCCCGTTCTACTGGATGACCGTCACCACCTTCAAGAGCAACGACGATATCTACGATTACGAGAGAAGCAATCCGTTCTGGGTGTCGAACCCCACGCTGCACAACATCAAGAAGCTGCTGTTCGACACCTCATACCCGGAGTGGCTGTGGAACACGCTGCTGGTCTCGGTGATCTCGACCTTCATTTCCTTGTTCGCGAGCGTGCTGGCGGCCTACGCCGTCGAGCGCCTGCGCTTCACCGGCAGCCGCTGGGTCGGCCTCTCCATCTACGCCGCCTACCTCGTGCCGCCGTCCATCCTGTTCATCCCGCTGGCGACCATGGTGTACAAGCTCGGGCTGTTCGACTCGCGCTGGGCGCTGATCCTGACCTATCCGACCTTCCTGATCCCGTTTTGCACCTGGTTGCTGATGGGCTATTTCAAATCGATACCTTTCGAACTTGAAGAGTGCGCGCTGATCGACGGCGCGACGCGTTTGCAGATCCTGTGGAAGATCATCCTGCCGCTGGCAGTGCCCGGGCTGATCTCCGCGGGCATATTCGCTTTCACCCTGTCGTGGAACGAGTTCATTTATGCGCTGACCTTCGTTTCATCTTCGGAGAGCAAGACCGTTCCCGTCGGCGTCCTGACGGAACTGGTGGACGGCGACGTCTACCACTGGGGTTCGCTCATGGCCGGCGCGCTGTTCGGATCCTTGCCGGTCGCCGTGCTCTACTCGTTCTTCGTGGAATATTATGTTTCCGGCATGACCGGCGCAATCAAGGAATAGACCGGGAACAGGCCGGAGTGTTCTATTGTTTTTATTTGGCGGATTACCGCTGTCGGAGGTACTGAAAATCATGCTCACCAGGACTCAAATCGACAAATACAACGACGAAGGCGCGATCGTGATCGAAGGTGTGCTGGACGACCTCACGCGCCAGCATATGAAAAACGTGCTTGCCGATCTGGTCGAAAAATCGCGTGCCGTGAACACCCACGACAAGGTGTACGACCTGGAGCCGGGACACAGCAGCGACCAGCCGCGTGTGCGCCGCATCAAGACGCCGCACCTGGTTCACCCGGTATTCGCCGAATTCCTGAGCTCGCCGAAATTGATCGGCATCCTGTGCAATCTGCTCGGGGAAAGCGTTCGCCTGCACGGCTCCAAGCTCAACCTGAAAGCGCCGCATTTCGGTTCCCCGGTGGAATGGCACCAGGACTGGGCGTTTTATCCCCACACCAACGACGACCTGCTTGCGATCGGCGTCATGCTCGACGACACCAGCGTCGAGAACGGGGCGCTGTACATCGTGCCCGGCACGCACAGAGGGCCGACCTACGACCATCACGGCGACGACGGGCGCTTTTGCGGCGCCATGGACTTCGACGCCGCGGGACTGCGCTTCGACGCCGCCGTTCCCTGCGTCGGCCCGGCGGGTTCCTGCTCCTTCCACCATGTGCGCGTCGTGCACGGATCGGCGCAAAACACTTCGAACCGCTCGCGTGGCCTGCTGCTGTACGAGGTTTCCGCCGCCGATGCGTTTCCGCTGATGGGAATTCCGAATTATGATGACTTCAAGAGCCGTTTGCTCTGCGGCACGGAAACCGTGGTTCCGCGCATAGTCGACTGTCCCGTGCGCATGCCCTTGCCGCCGGCGCTGAATCAGGGTTCGATCTACGAGAATCAAACCGCATCCGCGAAGCGTTTTTTTGAAGTCAGCAAAGTCGCCAAATAGACCGTTGTTCAACCAGAGGAGATTGAAATGACAGATCAGACAAGGCGGAGAATCGTCGGCGGGATGAGCGCGTTGGCCACGGTGGGCCCGATGTTCTGGATAAAAAGCGCGCAGGCGCAAACGAGCTTCAAGCCGGAGAAGGGCGCCAAGCTGCGCGTGCTGCGCTGGAAGCGGTTCGTCCAGGCCGACGAGGACATGTGGATCGCCAACACCAAGAAATTCAGCGAAAAATACGGCATCGAAGTGCGCACCGACCACGAGAACTGGGAGGACGTGCGCCCCAAGGCGGCGGTGGCGGCCAACGTCGGCGCGGGGCCGGACATCATCGTCGGCTGGCTGGACGACCCGCACCTGTACCCGGAGAAGCTGGTCGACCTGACCGACCTCGCCGAGTATCTGGGCAACAAGTACGGCGGCTGGTTTCCGACCGCGCGCACCTACGGCACTACGGCCAAGGGGCGCTGGATCGGACTGCCGCTCGGCGCCAGCGGTGCCCTGCTCAACTACCGCGTGTCCTGGGTCAAGGAAGCCGGGTTCGACAAGTTTCCGACCAACTTCGATGACTATCTCAAGCTGTGCCAGGCACTGCAGAAGACCGGCCATCCGGCCGGTTTCGCGCTGTCGCACGCGACCGGCGATTCGGAGACCTGGATGCACAATGTGCTTTGGGGCTTTGGCGGACGGCTCGTGGACGAAAAGAACCAGGTCGTCATCAACAGTCCGGAAACGGTCAAGGCCATCGAGTACATGCAGCAGCTGTCGAAAACCTTCGTCGAAGGCGTGGCCGGCTGGAGCGGCGTGTCAAACAATAACGCCTTCCTCGAGGGCAAGATCAGCCTGACCTCGAACGGCATCTCGATCTACTACGCGGCAAAGACCTCGACCGATCCGGCGAAGAAGGCCGTGGCGGCGGACATGGATCATGCGCCGATGATGATCGGACCGGTCGGCAGGCCGACCGAACTGCATCTGCTGTCGCAGGCGATGGTGTTCAAGTACGGCAAATATCCGAATGCGGCCAAGGAGTTCCTGCGCTTCATGTGGGAGCGCGAACAATACGAACCCTGGCAGGCCGCCTCGCTCGGCTATATCAGCCACCCGCTCAAGGCGTATGACAGCAGCAAATTCTGGAACGAGGATCCGAAATACGCGCCGTTCAAGGGAGTCGTCTCCCGGATGCAGCCGCACAGCTATGCCGGCAACCTCGGCTATGCTTCGGCGGCCTGCCTCGCCGACTGGATCGTAGTCGACATGTTCGCGTCGGCCTGCGTCGGACAGAAGAGCCCTAAGGACGCGGCCGCCGAAGCAGAAAAACGCGCCAAGCGTTACTACAGCTAAGTCTCAAGTCCTGAGGCGGAAAAACGGCGCGGAATCCGCGCCGTTGTCTATTGCAGCTTCCTGCCGGTCGCCTGCTCCAGCCGCTCGATTTCCTCCGGCTTCATCGTGTAGCTGTGGTCGGCGTCCGGAAACTGGCCGCCGCGCACCTCGGCCGCATAGGTCTTCAGCGCGTCCACCGCGATCTGCGAGATATTTGCGTAGCGCTTGGTGAACTTGGGCTTGAACTGGTCGAACACGCCGAGCAGGTCGAAGGCGAGCAGCAACTGGCCGCAACTGGCGTCGCCCGCGCCGATGCCGAAGGTAAATATGTTCACCGCCGCGTCCACCGCCCGCGCCACCGGCGCCGGCACCGCCTCGATTTCGAAACCGATGCAGCCCGCTTCCTGGATTGCGACGGCGTCGTCGATGATCTTCAGCGCCTCTTCGGCGGTTTTGCCCTGCAGTTTGAAACCGCCGTACTGGTGCATGAAGTGCGGGCACATGCCGACGTGGCTCATCACCGGCACGCCGGCGTCGGCGATCGCCTTGAGAATGGGAAATTTGTCGCGGCCGCCCTGGATCTTGACGCAGTCGACGCCGCCTTCCTTCATGAAACGCAGCGCGTTCATCACCGCGATGTCCGGGTTCGGATAGCTGCCGTAAGGCATGGCGACGAGGTTGAAGGTGTTGGGCGCCCCGCGCCGTACTGCCTGGCAGTGCTGGATCATCATGTCCACGGTCACCGGCAGGGTGTTGGAAAAACCGTAGCTCACCATGCCCAGGCTGTCGCCGATGCCGATGATGTCGATGCCGGCGCGCTCGGCCCACACCGCCGACGGATAATCGGGGATCGATGCCATCGCCAGCTTGCGCCCGGCCTTTTTCGCCTCCTTCAAATCCGGCACCGTCAGTTTCTTGCGTTCTTCAGCCACCTGTTGTCCTCCGCCTATGCATGCCCTCAGGCACGAAATTCCTGTTTGTCCGTTCCCTGGTACAGCGCCTTTACCTGTCGCCCCACGGCGTCGGCGTGCGCCGCCAGCGCCGCCGCATCCAGGTCCGCCTTGGGCCTCGGCTCCGGATCGAAGTGATGATGCTTGTCGATGCCGCGCACCAGCATCGCCGAATCGCGCACCTTGGTCTGGCGCACGTAGGTCGGGATGTAGCGGATCGCCATGCCGATGCGCCGGTCCTTGCTGCGATTGGCGTCGGAGCCGTGTACCAGCTTGATGTGGTGCAGCGAGATTTCCCCCGCTAGCAGGGGAATGCCGACGGCCCTGGATTTGTCCACTTCGACCGCGATTTCCTGCCCGCGCGACAGCAAGTTGTCTTTGTGGAAGGTGTCCACGTGCGGCAATTGATCCACTTTGTGGCTGCCGGGAATGAATTGCATGTAGCCGTTTTTCGGCGTGACGTCGCTCAAGGCCACCCAGGCGGTGATGACGTCGTCCGGATCCAGGCCCCAATAGGTCGAGTCCTGATGCCAGGAAACGAAGCCGGGGCTGCGCGCTTCCTTGATGAAGAAATTGCTGGTCCAGCACAGTATGTCCGGGCCAATCACGTCCTCGATCGCATCGAGGATTTTCGGGTGGTGCACCAGTTCGTCGGCCCAGGTAAACAGCAGATGCATCTTGTGGCGCCAGTTTCCCTGCAGCGGCGCCCCGGTTTCCGCCTCGTGCTCCTCCAGGCAGCGGCGGTAACGCGCCGCTTCTTCGCCGCTGATCACCCTGGTCGGAAAAAAATAGCCGTCGCGGTGGTACTGCTCGACCGCTGCGGCGGAAAGCAACTTCGGCATGTGGCGCTCCTCCTTTAGGGCTGCGCATGCCGGGCGCTGGCCACGGCTTGCGCTGGAAAAACCTTAGTGATATGTTGAACGGATACGACTGACATATCATCGGAGGTCGCCGCCGCGCTGTCAACCGTTCCAAGCGCGGAAAAGACAAAATTTAACATCGTCGAGCGAACCATAAAGGGGAGAGTGAACATGAGCGTAGAACGTCGCAAGTTTCTTGCCGGCGCGGCCGCCGCCGGTGCCGCCGGCCTGGGTTTTCCCGCGATCGTAAAGTCGCAGCAGGCGATCAAGTGGAAGGCGCAATCGATGTGGAGTTCGGCCGAAATCACCTACAAGGCGTTCGAGGATCTGTGCGCGCGCATCGGCAAGGCGAGCGGCGGGCGCCTGGAGATCCAGCCGTTCGCGGCGGGCGCGGTGGTCGGCGTGTTCGAGACGCTGGACGCGGTGCAGGCCGGGGCGCTGCAGGTGCAGTCCACCGCGCCGGTGTATTTCACCGGCAAGGACGCCGGGTTCGCGGTGCTCGGCGATCTTGCTTTCGGCTACCAGCATCCGTGGCAGGCCGAGGCCTGGTACTACCACAAAGGCGGGCTGGAAATGTTGCGCGAGGCCTATGCGCGCTTCAACGCCTATTGCGTCGGCGTCTCCTGGTGGGGCCTGGAGTCCATTGTGTCGAAAAAGCCGATTCGCAGCATGGCCGACTTCAAGGGGGTCAAGGTGCGCTCGCCGCAGGGCATCAACGCTGAGATCCTGACCAAGATGGGCGCCTCGATCGTGGTGATCCCCGGCGGCGAGGTGTATTCGGCGCTGGACAAGGGCGTGGTCGACGCCGCCGACTGGGCGACGATGTCGATGAACCAGCGCATGGGCTTTCACGAAGTGGCCAAATTTCCGGTGATGTTTACCCATTCCATGCCGTGCGAGGATTTCACCGTGAATCTGGGGGCCTGGCGCGCGCTGCCCGACGACCTCAAGCAAATTGTATCCAGCTGCGTGCGCGAATGGACCTGGGACCAGATCCAGCGCGTTGCGGTAGAAGACGTGCGCGTCATCGCTGAACTGAAGCAGAAGGGCATCAACCAGATCACCTGGAGCGCGGAGGAATTGCGCAAGGTGCGCGATCTTGCCCACCACACCTGGGCCGACTGGTCGAAGAAATCGGCCTTCGCCAAGAAAGCGTTCGACTCGCAAACCGCCTGGTTGCGCGATCTCGGCCTGATTGCATGAGCCGGGCCGGGGAGCCTGAGGGGGGGCAGGCCCCCTCCGCGGCGGCGCGCTTTTGCGATGCGGTGGATCGCGCCAATGAATGGCTGGGCCTCGCCTGGGGCTACGCAATCCTGATCGTCACCGTCGCGGTCATCTACGAGGTGATCGCGCGCACCACGTTCGACAGCCCGACCATGTGGAGCAACGAAACGGTGATCTATGTTTCGGCGGTCGCCTACCTCCTCGGCGGCGCCTACGCCCACCAGCACAACCGCCACGTGCGCATCGACCTGATCTACGAGCGCCTCGGCCCGAAGATGCGCCTGCGCATCGACCTGTTCACCTCGTTGTTCTTCTTCTTGTATATAGGCGCCCTGGTGTATGTGGGCAGCCTGATGGCATGGGATTCGTTCTCGCAGGGCGAGACTACGGGTACTCCGTGGAATCCGATCATCTGGCCGGTGAAGCTGGCGATCCCCGTGGCCGGCGTGCTGCTGATTCTCCAGGGCGTCGCCAACCTGCTGCGCGAATCAGGCCGGGCGGAGCGCAAGGTATGAGCATCACGCTGCTGTCGGTGTTGTTCGTCGCCTGTTTCATCGTCATCCTGCTCGCGGGTCTGCCGCTTGCCTTCGCCACCGGCGCCGTCGCAGTGGTGTTCACGCTGTTCCTGTTCGGCGAGCCGGGACTGACGCTGATCGTCAGCCGCATTTTCACGCTGATGGGAAACTACGTTCTGGTGTCGGTGCCGCTGTTCATCTTCATGGCCTGCATTCTCGAGCGCGCAGGTATCGCCGAGGCGATCTTCAACACCGTGCACGTATGGGCCGGGACCATGCGCGGCGGCCTGGCGGTGGCGGTGATCATCTCCTGCGCGCTGATGGCGGCGATGGTGGGTGTGATTG
>Ga0194060_10000409_pt1 | contig 31433 bp, 30 predicted proteins | sample SepL225m_MetaG_FD_163427 | JGI IMG/M metagenome (GOLD analysis project Ga0194060, IMG submission 163427) | Anoxic zone freshwater microbial communities from boreal shield lake in IISD Experimental Lakes Area, Ontario, Canada - Sep2016-L222-5m | ecosystem: Environmental > Aquatic > Freshwater >...
GAACGGGTTGAATCGGCCATTGGATCAACACTTTCCTTGGCGGGTTCTGGCAGCACCTGGTTTGCGCACGGCCATGTACACCAAGGGTTAGATCAGATACCTGATGTTCAGGTGGTCTACGCATCGACCCGCCCCTAGGGGACAGAGAAGTAACGGACTTCTAAATAGAAATGTTTATTTGCGACGCTGGTGGCGTGTGCGACGAAGCATTTTTTTGTGCTTCTTCTTGCGCATGCGCTTGCGGCGCTTCTTGATCAGCGAACTCATAAGGCATATGAACCTATCGGGACAATGACGAAAACAAAAATCCCGATACCGTATTGCGCACGGTCCGGGGTCGTTCAAAGGCAGGACAACGGGTTTTGATCCCGTGAATAGGGGTTCGAGTCCTCTCCCCGGAACAAATGACTAGCAGTCGAGCCACGAAGTGACAGCCGCTCCTATGCCTTCGGGCGGGGTCTGCGCAATCATCCTTGCCGCAGGTGAAGGCTCACGCATGAAGTCAGACCTTCCAAAGCCACTGCACGAAGTGTGCGGCAGATCAATGGTGATGCATGTTGTGCATTCACTTGAATCAATTCCGCTTGTTGCAACAGTTGTTGTCGTCGGACATCGCGCACCGGAAGTCACTGCGCACGTGAAGCAGAATGCCCCCGATTGGGCACGCATTCAATTCGCAACGCAACATGAGCAGAACGGCACAGGCGATGCAGCAGCAGCTGGCCTCTCTGGACTGTCGTCTGATATCAGCTCAAACACTTCAGCCGTATTGGTGATGCCAGGCGACACGCCATTGTTGACATCACACACCATCAATCGCCTGATTACTGAACACACAGCATCAAAAAATGTGGCAACTGTTCTGACTGCCGTTCTCGATGACCCAACTGGTTACGGCCGTATCGTGCGTGATTCCAATGAAAACGTTGTCGGCATTGTTGAACACAGAGATGCATCGCCAGAGGAACTAACTATTCGTGAGATCAACACGGGCATTTACCTTTTTGATTTCACACTGTTTGGTCCGGCACTCAAAGGAATCGGCACCAATAACAGCCAAGCCGAGTACTACCTCACCGACGTAGTGGCGGTACTGGCATCGGCTGGCCACTCAGTCGGATCTGTGATTGCACCCGCTTCAGAGACCGCCGGAGTCAATGACCCTCAGCAATTGGCAGACGCCGAGCGCGAAATGCTCCGTCGAAACGGGACCCTCTGATTCATTCAGCATGCGAAGGTGCCCGAGTGGCCTGCGTGTTCTACGATTGGCTCATATGAACGCGCGGTCGATGGAAAAAGTCACTACGAAGCGATTGTCGCTGTTTACGGGTCGAACCCACCCAACGCTCGCGCAAGAAGTCGCAGAACACCTTGGCATCACACTCGGCGATGCAAACGTTGTGCAGTTTGCAAACGGAGAACTTCGTCCGCGTTTCAGCGACAGTATTCGCGGTGGCGATGTCTTCATCATGCAGTCACACTTCGGAACTGATGCTGGTTCGATCAACGACTCCATCATGGAACAGCTCATCATGATTGACGCAGCACAACGTGCATCAGCAAAGCGCATCACCGCTGTGTGTCCGTTCTACGGATACGCACGTCAAGATCGCAAAGCTGAAGGTCGTGAACCAATTACTGCTCGTCTCATTGCTGACTTGTTTAAAGCAGCGGGCGCATCGCGCATGGTGTCACTCGACCTTCACAGCGGTCAGATTCAAGGTTTCTTTTCCGGTCCCGTTGACCACCTCACAGCTCTTCCCGTGCTTGAGCGTTATGTGCGTGAACATGCACCACAAGATCTCGTCATCGTGTCGCCCGATGCTGGTCGCGTAAAAGTTGCCGAGCGTTTTGCGCAGCACTTGTCTGACCTCAATGCTGACGTTGCATTTATTAACAAGCGCCGACCAAAGGGCACCACAAACGTTGCTATTGCAAAAGAAGTTATTGGTGACGTTGATGGCCGCCTCTGCATCCTCACCGACGACATGATCGATACCGGCGGCACCATCGTGTCTGCTGCTGAATTGTTGCTCGAGCGTGGCGCAAAAGAAGTGTGGGCAATGGCCACTCACGGTGTCTTGTCAGACCCAGCAGTTGAGCGCCTGTCAAAGTCCCCCATCTCGCGCGTTGTTCTCACCAACACGCTTCCGCTGCCAGCCAACAAGATGTTCGACAAGGTCGAAGTGCTTTCCGTCGCAAAAATCATCGCCGACGCCCTTGCCGCTGTCTTTGACGAGACCAGCGTGTCGGAACTCTTCGACGGCGAAAACCAGTCCTAGCCCGCCCGAACGGGGCGAAATACCCTCAGAAGCGGTTCAGCCCCTGTGGCAGTAGCCGGTTCAGGTCATAGACTTCTAAGCCGTGTCGAATACAGCAACTCTCTCAGCCGAAGCCGGTCGTGTAACCGGAAGCCCAGCATCGCGTCGTTTGCGCGCCGCCGATCGCATTCCTGGCATCCTCTATGGCCATGGCATGACTCCCGTCATCTTGTCGGTTGCTCGTCGTGACCTTCGTGTTGCATTGTCAGGTCCTGCTGGCCAGAACACAATCTTGACTCTCTCTGTTGACGGTTCGTCATACAACGCAGTTGTAAAAGAGATGCAGCGTCACCCAGTGCGCCGCAATGTCAGCCACGTCGACTTCGTACAGATCAACCTGTCAGAAGAAATCGTCATGCACGTTCCTGTTCACCTCGCCGGTGTTGCAAAGCAAGTTGTTGCTGCTGGCGGACTTGTTGACGCTGCAGTTGACTCCATCGAAGTTCGCACAACTCCTGCAAACATTCCAAACGAAATCGTTATCGACATCACAGACCTCACACCTGAATCCGTCATTCACTTGGCTGACATCAAGTTGCCTGCAGGCGTAGTCGCAGTTGGCGATCCAGACATGCTTATTGCAACAGTTCTGATGTCACGCGGTTCAACTGCTGATGCAGCAGCGGCAGCAGTCGCTGGCGATGCAGCAGCTGGTGAAGCAGCCGCCGAAACCAGCAACTAAGCCACGACTCTCGGGTCGTTTCTTACTGTCACATCATGTTGCGCCGATCGGCTCCCCGACAAGGCGACATGGAACGCACGCTTATTGTCGGTCTTGGCAATCCTGGCAAGAAATATGCACGTACTCGTCACAACGTTGGCACCGATGCAATTGAAGTTCTAGCAAAGCGCCTCGGCGTCTCACTCAAACTCGGTCGTGACCGAGCACAGATTGCAGAAACTCGCATCAACGGCCATGCAGTTGTCATTGCAATTCCCACCACATACATGAACGACTCTGGTGAGGCCGTTGGTCCACTGGCACGTCGATACAAAATTGAAGACCCAGCAAACATCATTGTTGTCCATGATGAACTTGATCTTGAGCCAGGCATTCTTCGCCTCAAAGTTGGCGGCGGACTAGCCGGACACAACGGGCTGAAATCAATTTCCGCACACCTTCATACCGATGATTACGTGCGTGTGCGCATCGGTGTTGGTAAACCTTCATCGAAAGATGTCGGAGCCGACCATGTGTTGTCATCGATTCCAGCAGCAGAGCGTCGCATTCTTGACGTTGCTGTTGAAGTCGCGGTTGACGCGATTGAGAGCATCATTTCCGGTGGAATCGCAGCAGCAATGCAGGACTTCAACGGAAGGTGAGCACTTTTTCATCCACTGCGCATCCACTTGGCACCCTCGCAACACAGGTAGCGAACGAGCCAGGTATCGATGCAATCGCAGGTCAGCGAGATGCAGTTCTTGCAGTACCCGAAGTTGCTCGAGCGACCGTTCTTGCAGCACTCATCAACAACACGACACGTCGTCCCATCGTCATTGCAACTCCGACAGGCACAATGGCGCAGTCAATTGCAGAAGATCTCGCGGCGTATCTTGGTTCCGAGACAATTGAATTTTTCCCTTCATGGGAAACACTCCCCTTCGAACGAGTCAGTCCAGCAGTTCTCACCATGGGTACGCGTATGCGCACGATGTGGCGAATGCGCCAAGGCACGAACGCACCGACTGTCATCGTTGCGGGTACGCGCGCACTGTTACAAAAACTTGCTCCGGGTTCCACAACACTTGAGCCCATTCAGATTTCAGTGGGCAGCACTCTGGATATTGATGCACTATGCGAGCAGTTGGTGCATTGTGGATATCGCCGAGAAACAATTGTGGAACATCGCGGTGAGTTTGCTCGGCGTGGTGCCATTGTTGACATTTTCCCCAGCACAGACGATGAACCAATCCGTGTCGACATGTGGGGAGACGATGTTGAACGACTCACTCACTTCACTGTGGCTGATCAGCGCAGTACAGATGACATCACGTCAGTTGAAATTTTCCCTGCACGAGAATTGCTGTATGTCGATGGTGTGCAAGAACGTGCACGGGAACTGATTGCAGCTGAGCCATGGGGCCGCGAACAATGGGAACGTTTGTCTGAAGGTCAAATATTTGACGGCATGGAAAGTTGGCTTCCGTGGCTTACCGAGTCTGACGACTTACTGACAGATCACCTAGGCGATGACGCATTGGTCATCATGGTGGAACCACGACGAATGGGCGAACGTGCTCGCGATCTTCTGGCTGAAGAAGATGATCTTGCAAAGGCATTGGCTGCTTCATGGGCACGCGATGAGAACGTGTCGTTCCCACGACTACATGTTGAAGCAGACCGCATCTTCTCTAGTAGCAACCGCACCCCCACCATCTCGTTGATTCCTACAGCCGAATCAGTTGATGGTCCCGCAGTGCCGGCATCTGGCTGGGGACCCATCGTTCATGACCCTGCATCGTTTGTTCGCCGCATCAACGAAATGCTCAGTGAAAAGTGGAGCATTGTTGTTACAGCAGAAACTCCGGAATCAATTCCGCGATTAGTCGACATGATGCGTGGCCACGGAATCGACTTCACGGCTACTAATGACCCGAAGAAGATTGCAACACCAGGCGCATGGGTGACGTTTGCTCCTCAATCACGTGGCGCATCACTTCCGAATTCTCGTGTCGCAATTATTTGTGAAGCCGATCTCAGCGGACGTCGCCGCACCCGTTCTTCGCGACACACACAAGCACGTTCATCTGGCACAGTCTTTGAAGACTTGCAGCCCGGTGGCTATGTAGTGCACGCGCATCATGGTGTCGGTAAGTACGAAGGCATGGTCAAGCGTTCCATTGGTGGCGTCGAACGTGACTACTTACTTATTGCATACAAGGGCGGCGACAAGCTCTACGTACCAACCGAACAAATCGGAGTCATTCGTCAATACGTCGGTGGCGAAGCACCCACATTGCATCGCATGGGTGGTTCTGACTTTGCCCGCGCCAAGTCTCGGGTGCGTTCTGCTGTTCGTGAAGTGGCTCAGGAATTGGTGTTGCTGTATCAGCGACGCGTTTCTGCAGTGGGTCATGCGTTTCCACCTGACACCCCATGGCAATCAGAGATGGAGAACTCTTTCCCATTCATTGAAACCCCCGATCAGTTAGATGCAATTGCGGCAATCAAGACCGACATGGAGAGCGAAGTACCAATGGACCGCCTGTTGTGCGGTGACGTTGGCTTCGGAAAAACCGAAGTTGCTGTGCGTGCGACATTTAAAGCAATTCAAGATGGCAAACAAGTAGCCGTACTTGTGCCCACCACTCTTCTTGCCACGCAGCACGGCAATACATTTTCCGAACGATTTGCTGGATACCCCATCAAGGTTGAAGTGCTGTCTCGCTTTCTCACCAATGCTGAGGCAAAGAAAGTTGTTGCTGGCTTGAAGTCTGGGGACATTGATTGCGTCATCGGAACTCACCGCCTCTTACAAGACAGCATTGAGTTCAAGAATCTCGGTTTGCTCATCGTTGACGAAGAACAACGTTTCGGTGTGCAACATAAAGAAGCAATGAAGCGCATGAAGACAAACGTGGATGTGTTGTCAATGTCTGCAACTCCTATTCCGCGAACACTTGAAATGAGTCTTGTTGGAATTCGTGATTTGTCACTTCTGCAAACTCCACCAGCAGATCGACAGCCGATTCTTACTTTTGTGGGCGAGCAAAGCGAACAAGTTGCCATTGAAGCCATCCGACGCGAACTACTTCGTGAAGGTCAAGTCTTTTGGGTTCACAACCGAGTCCAATCTATTGAAGAGCGTGCAGCAGAGATTCGCGAATGGGTGCCAGAAGCACGAGTCGCAGTTGCTCACGGACAAATGGATGAAGGAACACTCGAACAAATTGTTCTCGACTTCTGGGAAGGCAACTTCGATGTGTTGGTTTGCACCACCATCATTGAAAGCGGCATTGACATGCCCACCGTGAACACACTTGTTGTTGAACGAGCAGATCTCCTTGGTCTCGGACAAATGCATCAGTTGCGCGGACGCGTTGGCCGTAGCGGACACCGTGCATATGCATACCTATTCCATCCTCGCGACAAAGTGTTGTCACACGAGGCATACGAACGTTTGCGCACTATTGGTGAATCAACTGATCTGGGAAGTGGATTCAAAATCGCAATGCGCGACCTTGAAATTCGTGGCGCCGGAAATCTTCTCGGAGAATCACAAAGCGGACACATCGCAGCAGTGGGCTACGACCTATATTGCCAACTTGTAACAGAAGCTGTCTCTGAAATGAAGGGCGAATCTGTTGCTGACGACGTCGAAATCAAAGTCGACATCACAATGGATGCCCATCTTCCTGATGACTACGTCCCCAGTCAAGACCTGCGCCTTGAGGCATACCGACGCCTCGCAACTGTGCGCACCTCTGAAGAATTGGCCGACATCGAAACTGAATGGCGCGACCGTTTTGGTCCATTGCCAGAACCAGCCCAAGCTCTTATTTCGGTGGGTGCTCTGCGCGTTGAATGTCTTCGTCTCGGGATCACAGAGATTGTGACAAACGGAAACACCATCCGAATTTCCCCATTAAAACTGCGCGCCAGCCAAACCATGACACTGCGCCGCCTTGCATCCGTGGCCGTCTATAAAGAGGAGCCAGGTTTCATTTCCTTACCTATCCCTCGAGGCGCAAACCCCGCCGTCACAGTCATCGCGCTGTTACAGGGCCTTTTTGACCCCTCAGACGACTAGGGTTTCTCTGTGATTAAGAGCCCCCGTACTTCCCGTTTCGCCGCTGCACTTGCAGCAATCTGCCTCCTTGGGCTGCCCGCCTGCGGCAGTGTGTCATCAACGTCTGATGCATTCAGTGTCAATGGCACCAGATACTCACAAGACGACTTCAACAAGTTGTCAGAAGTTCTTATTACAGCCGGACAATTCACGGCGGTGAACGGCAAGATCAAGTCGTCAGATGCAATCGTGGTATTACGCACACTGATTCGCTACGAAGCTTTCCTTCAATTCACGAAAGAAAACAAAATCGCAATTCTTGAAGAAGACAAAGCAACCGTCATCAAGAATGCAAGTGCTGACTCAAAGTTCCCTACCTATTCCAAGGAACTTCAAGACGTTCTCATCAACTTCAACGTCGCAGATGTCACTTTGCGGAAAATGGCCCCACCAGCAATCGGTGCTATTGAAAAACTGTATTCACAGTCACCAGCATCTGCCGGCGTTCTGTGCCTCAGCCACATCCTTGTGAAAACTGAAGCAGAAGCTCAGACTGTGCTTGCAGATTTGAAGTCTGGAACCAAGTTCGCTGATGAAGCAGCAAAAAAATCAATCGAACCGGGCGCAGACAAATCTGGCGGATCGTTGGCCAATGGCGATCAGCCATGCCAAGCACTTGCCGACTTGCAAACATCGTTTGACAAAGACTTCATGATTGGCGCAGTTGCAGCCAAGCCTGGTGTTCCCACCGGACCAGTAAAGAGTTCTTTCGGATATCACATCATTCTCAGCGCTCCATTTGCTGACGTGAAGGATTCTGTTGCAACTGTTGTTGCAGAAAACCCTGGCATCACACTCCTTGCTGGCTACATGGCAACAGCTGACATCACAGTCAGTTCCACTTATGGAGTTTGGAACGGCGCAACCGCCACCATTAGCTAATGGCACGCATCGTTGTCGTCGGTCTCGGGCCAGGTAATCCCGGCCTCATTACTGCCGACACGCTCGCTGCTATTAACTCAACTTCTGTTCGCTTTCTGCGCACGGTTCATCATCCGTCTGCATATTTAGTCACCGACGCCACGTCGTTTGACCATTTATATGACAGTGCCCCATCGTTTGATGATGTGTACCGAGACATTGCGCTCACACTGGTGGACGCAGCGACCAAACATGGCGACGTGCTCTATGCAGTACCGGGGTCACCAACTGTTCTTGAAAAGTCCGTTGCGCACTTACGCGCACGTACTGACATTGAACTTGTCATTCTTCCGGCAGTGTCGTTTTTAGAAGACGTATGGCGAGCGCTAAACATTGACCCCATCGAAACCGGCGTGCGCCTCATTGACGGCCATGTCTTTGCTCAGGCAGCTGCAGGGATCTCCGGGCCGATGTTGGTGGCGCACACACATGCCAATTGGGTGTTATCCGATATCAAATTGTCTATCGATGATCCAGACCCAGAAACAGAAGTCATCCTGCTGCATCATCTCGGCCTTCCTGATGAACAGATTGCACACACAACGTGGAGCAACATGGACCGAACTCTTGAAGCTGACCACCTCACCTCTCTCTATATTCCTCACCTCGGAACTCCCGTAGCTCACGAGTTGGCACAGTTTCATGAACTTGCTCGCACGCTGCGCAACGAATGCCCGTGGGACAGTGAACAAACTCACCAATCATTAGTGCGCTACCTCATTGAGGAAACGTACGAAGTAGTTGATGCCATCTCACGACTTGACGAATCTGACCCATCTACGGATATTGACCTGATTGAAGAATTGGGTGACTTGTTGTATCAAGTTGAATTCCATGCCGCAATTGCAGAAGAACAAGGCCGCTTCACGATGGCTGATGTTGCGCGCACCGTTCACGACAAACTGGTGTCGCGGCACCCTCACGTTTTCTCCGATGTTGTTGTCACATCATCACAAGATGTTGAAAACAATTGGGAAGCAATTAAGAAAGCTGAAAAGCCTGAGCGCTCTGGTCCATTCGATGGCGTCGTAGAAGCAGCACCAGCATTATCGTTTGCAACCAAAGTGCAGCAACGCGCTTCTCGGGTTGGATTCGATTGGGCCAATGCAGATGGACCACTAGAAAAAGTCGCTGAGGAATTGCAAGAGGTGCATAACGCCATCGGCATTGGTGATCCAGAGTCAACCATGGTCGAAGTGGGCGATCTCTTTTTTGCTGTTGTCAATGTGGCTCGTCATCTCGACATTGATCCAGAGAGTGCCTTGCGTTCCGCGGTATTTAAGTTTCGTGCACGAGTCGAAGGCGTGACTCACTTAGCGGCCAGCCAGGGACTTGAAATGGCATCTTTATCAGCCTCGGAACTAGACGAATTGTGGGAAGTGGTTAAGTCCCACCCAACTCACTAGCGTTATAGCTATGAGTGAAATCGTCGAAGTAGTCGGCCGCGAAGTTTTAGATTCTCGCGGTAATCCAACAGTCGAAGTAGAAGTAGTACTTGACAGTGGCGCAACCGGACGAGCCATCGTTCCATCAGGTGCTTCAACAGGTGAATACGAAGCAGTAGAACTTCGCGACGGCGGTTCGCGTTACTTAGGCAAGGGCGTTTTGCGCGCAGTTGAAAATGTCAACAACCTCATCGCTCAAGTCGTCATCGGAATGGACGCCACAAACCAGCGAGCTCTTGACAATGCCCTGATTGAACTTGACGGAACAGAAAACAAATCACGTCTCGGTGCAAACGCAATGCTCGGAGTCAGTTTGTCTGTCGCACATGCCGCAGCTAGCGAGTTAGAGCTTCCGTTGTTTCGCGCTATCGGTGGTCCACACGCACATGTATTGCCCGTTCCCATGATGAACGTCATTAATGGTGGCGCTCATGCTGACAACAACGTCGACCTTCAAGAATTCATGATCATGCCAGTGGGTGCTCCCAGTTTCCGCGAAGCAGTTCGTTGGGGCGTTGAGACATATCACACTCTAAAAAAGGTTCTTGCTGATCGTGGACTCTCAACTGCTGTTGGCGACGAGGGTGGCTTTGCACCGAACTTGTCGAGCAATGAAGCTGCAGTAGCAATTCTTGTTGAAGCAATTGAAAAAGCCGGTTACGCACCAGGTACTGATATTGCAATCGCACTCGACCCCGCCATGAGCGAGCTGTATCGCGATGGTGCGTATCACCTCACCGGTGAAGGCAAAGTTTTGTCTGCTCCACAAATGGTTGAGTGGTGGACATCACTCGTTGATCGCTACCCCATCGTCAGCATTGAAGACGGCATGGCAGAAAATGACTGGAGCGGCTGGGCACAGATGACCGCTGCGCTCGGATCACGCATTCAATTAGTTGGCGATGACTTGTTTGTTACCAACACTCGTCGCCTGCAAATGGGAATCGACCAGTCTGTTGCAAACAGCGTTCTGATCAAGGTCAACCAAATCGGAACTCTCAGCGAAACTCTCGACACAGTTGAATTGGCAACACGTCATTCCTATACAAGTGTCATGAGCCACCGCAGTGGAGAAACCGAAGATTCAACAATTGCTGATCTCGCGGTTGCAACAAATTGCGGCCAAATCAAAACGGGTGCACCAGCACGAAGCGACCGCGTCGCTAAGTACAACCAACTCCTGCGCATCGAAGAAATGCTCGGCGACACTGCCCGCTTCCGCGGACGTAGTGCCCTTGCGCCTCTGAAGTAACGAACATCTGTTCGTGTGCCACGGTTCAGTCCGTGTTTCACGCCACAATGGAGACGTGGCTCCACGTTTTTTGAACCCTCTCTCGCGCCTGCGTTCTCGCACACGCGACGTGACTAGTTCACTTGTGCGTCCCACCCCCCTTGACCAGCGCATCGCTCGCAGTCCGTTAACGCGCTGGATCGCTCGACTCGCACTGGCCACTGTGGTCGTTGCCGGCGGCACATCCTTATTCTTCTTTCCCTTAATGGACTTTGTAACGCAACGCTCGGCCATTGCCGAAAAGAACACAGAGTTCACCGCCCTTGCTGATGCAAACGAACAATTGCAGACCGAAGTAAATGCTCTGCAAACCCCCGAAGGAATCCGCAACGCCGCCCGCGCCCAATTGGGTTATGTCCTGCCGGGCGAACAGCGCCTCTCGCTTGTCCCAATGCCCACGTTGCCCACCACACTGCCAACCACTTGGCCGTACACGTTGATTACCGACATTTTGACCGTGCGCAATGCCACCAACGGCACCCCCGCTTCTCCACTTGCTCCTTTAGCCCCGTAGGAGACGCATCCCCAAGGCTCCATGCGAGCCCGCCCAATTCCACTCGGTAGTGTTCCTTTTACTGTCTTACCGACTTCGGGGGTTTTGAAATGGCTGGAAGCATTCTTGGAAATCGTGTTCTTCGTAAAGAAGATCCAAAATTTCTCACAACAGGTGGCGTATACGTCGATGACCTTTTAGATGAACCAGCGCTTCAGGGTGCACTTCATGTCACTTATGTTCGCAGCACTGTTGCACATGGTGTCATCACATCTATCGACACTTCTGATGCAGCTTCAATGCCTGGCATCGTTGCCGTGCTGACAGGCAAAGACCTTGGTCTTGAATTCGTGCCATCGGCATACAACCCTGCTGCAACCCGCACACTTCTTGCAACAGACAAAGTTCGTTTTGTTGGTGAGCCAATTGCAGCCATTGTCAGCAACACGCGCGAACAGGGCGAAGACGCCATTGACGCAGTTGTTATCGACTACGACGTGCTTCCTGCACTCATTGATCTTGAAGAAGCAATGGCAAGCACAACCTTGCTGTACGAAGCATGCGGAAGCAACGTTGTTTTTGACTCCATGGTTCTCGGACTACCCGACAACACCGGCGATGCCTACTTTGCTGATTGTGAAGTAGTTGCCAAAGGTCGCTTCTTGAACCAGCGCGTGGCTCCTTGTCCTCTCGAAGTTCGCGGTGCTGCTGCGTCTTGGGGCAAAGATGGTCGCCTTACTGAATGGCTTTCTACACAGCACGCACAAGGTGCAGTTGCTCCTATCGCTGCTGCAAACGGCATTGATGCCAGCATGGTTCATGTAAAGACACCCGACGTTGGTGGCGGTTTCGGTGCAAAGATCGGCGCATACCCTGAAGAGCTCTTGTTGGGCGTTATCGCAAAGCGTGTCGGCAAAGCTGTTCGCTGGCGTGAAACTCGCAGCGAGTCAATGGTTGGTCTTGGCCATGGTCGTGCGCAGTTGCAGTACGTCACTATTGGTGGCAAGCGCGACGGCACAGTCACCCATTACCAACTCTGGGCCATTCAAGATTCAGGTTCATGGGTAGACATGGGAACAATCCTTGCTCCGTTCATGACACGCCCAATGTCTTCTGGTGTGTACGCAATTCCAAACATCGAATGCCGCACAACATCTGTTGTTACAAATACAACACCAACCGTTGCTTACCGCGGCGCTGGTCGACCAGAGGCAACAGCAGCAATTGAACGCGCGATGGATATTTTCGCTTTGGAAATCGGCATGGATGCCGTTGAAGTTCGTCGTAAGAACCTCATTCCGAAGTTCATGACACCACACACCACAGTTGTTGGTCAGACATACGACGTAGGTGACTACGAAACATCATTGAATAAGGTTCTCGATGCAGCTGACTACAAGGGCTGGCGCGCAAAGCAGAAAGCAGCTCGCGACAGCGGTGCAACAAAGCAGATCGGCATCGGCGTCAGTGTCTATGTAGAGATCACCGGCGGCGTTGGCAATGGTGAATCAGCAAAAGTTGAAATTCAAGACAATGGTCATGCACTGATCTACACCGGTACATCGCCACACGGACAAGGCCATGCAACATCATGGGCCATGCTCGCTAACGAACAAACAGGTATCCCCATTGAGAACATCGAATTGGTATGGGGCGATACCGACCTTGTACCAATCGGAACCGGAACCATGGGATCACGTTCATTGCAACAAGGTGGTAACGCGGTATTCGCAGTCGCTGCTGAATTGGTGAACAAAGCAAAGTCAGTTGCTGCTCGTTTGTTAGAAGCAAGTGAAGAAGACATTGTTCTAGACAAAGATGCCGGAAGTTTCCACGTTGCAGGTACTCCAGCAGTCGCAAAGACATGGGCTGATCTTGCAGTTGCTGAAAAGCAATCAGGCGGTCTTGTCCACTCTGACGTCATCAACGTTTCCGGCGCTACGTTCCCATTTGGTGCACACGTTGCAGTTGTCGAAGTTGACGTTGAGACAGGCAAAGTAACCCACATTGCTCACACCGCATGTGACGATGCCGGAAAAGTATTGAATCCAATGTTGCTTGAAGGACAAATTCATGGCGGCGTTGCACAAGGTGTGGCACAAGCACTTCTCGAAGAGGTGTGCTACGACCCAGACGGCAACCCCATCACGTCAAACCTTGCTGACTATGCATTCATCTCGGCTGCAGAACTTCCAAGCGTCACTGTTGTGCACATGGAAACACCAACTCCTATCAACTTGATTGGCGCCAAGGGAATTGGCGAGTCTGGCACCATCGGATCTACGCCATCAGTGCAGTCAGCTGTTGTTGATGCCGTTTCACAATTCGGCGTCAAGCACATCGACATGCCAACCACCGCAGAAAAGGTGTGGGCTGCAATTCAGTCCGCACGATAACCAACTACTACTTACTCAGAACTACACACAAAGGAAGCCATCATGAAGGTCACCATCACCGTTAACGGAACAACACACGAAAGTGACGTTGAACCACGCACCCTGCTCGTCCAGTACGTGCGCGAATCACTCGGCCTCACCGGTACCAATATCGGTTGCGACACCTCAAGCTGCGGCGCATGCTCATTGCACCTCAACGGTGAATCAGTAAAGAGCTGCACCGTTCTTGCTGTACAAGCTGATGGCGGCACAGTCACAACTATCGAAGGTCTTGCCAAAGATGGTGTTATGCACCCAATGCAGCAAGCATTCATGGAGAACCACGGCCTGCAGTGCGGCTATTGCACACCTGGCATGGTCATGGCAGCGATTGGCCTTTTGAACGAGAACCCTTCTCCAACAGAAGAACAAGTGCGCATCGGCCTTGAAGGCAACCTGTGCCGTTGCACCGGATATCACAACATCGTCAAGTCGGTGCTCGCATGCGCCAACAATAAGTAAGTCGGAGACACTCACATGATTCCTGCACCATTCGATTACAAGCGCGCATCTTCTGCCGCTGAAGCAATCTCACTTGTTAGTGAATTCGGCGAAGACGCCAAATTCCTTGCTGGTGGCCACAGCTTGTTGCCACTGATGAAGTTGCGCCTTGCTCAACCAGCAGTGCTGATTGACATCGCACGTATTCAAGACTTGTCATACATCCGTGATGCGGGCGACCACATCGCAATTGGCGCACTCACACGTCACATGGATGTTGAAAAATCACCAATCCTTGCCGAGCACGCACCTCTTTTGTCGTTCGCTGCTAGCCACGTTGGTGACCCACAGGTTCGCCATCGCGGAACCATCGGTGGTTCTATCGCGCACGCCGACTCAGCATCTGACTTGCCAGCAACAACCTTGGCACTTGGTGCAACATATGTTGTGCAAGGTCCGAACGGCACTCGCGAAATCGCGGCAGCTGATTTCTATATCGGCTTCCTTGAATCGGCACTTGCTCCTGACGAGATGCTCACAGAGATTCGCGTGCCAAAGATGAACGGCGCAACATGGGGTTTCCAGAAGTTCAACCGCCGTGCTCAAGACTGGGCAATCGTCGGAGTCGCTGCATGGAAGCGCGGCACTGAGTCCGGCGTTGGCCTTGTCAACATGGGATCAGTTCCTGTGCTGGCAACAAGTGTTGCAAAAGCAATTGCAGGCGGCGCAAGCATCAGTGATGCAGCAAAACTTGCCGGCGCTGAAGCAGAGCCACAATCAGACCTCAATGCAAGTGCGCAATATCGCGTTCACCTCGCTGAGGTCTTGGTGCGCAGAGCACTCGAATCAACTAGCAAATAGAAGTTGCCGATGAAAGCAGCCGAGAATTACCTCGGCACGCTTCGTCCATATTTTCTGCTGACATATGTCGCAGTGTTTTTCTGGAGCCTTGTTGTCCATGGCATTCCCGTTGACCGACTAGCCGTCCTTCTGTGGATGTTTGGCGCATTCGGATGCGCCTCTCTTGGACGTACTCGCGAACACGTTATTCAGATGCTGCGCGACTGGGCACTGCTCGTCGTGATCTACATGATCTACGACTACAGCCGGGGCACAGCAGACCAATGGGGCATCGGTGTCAACTACACGGCGCTACGCGATCTGGACAGTTTCATTACTCTCGGTCGCGAACCAATTTCAGGAATGCAACGTCGCTTCTATACGCCTAACGATGTGAAGTGGTACGACGTCATCGGCTCCATCATTTACATGACACATTTTGTGTTCCCTGTATTGCCTCTTGTGTTGTTACGACTTCGAAACCGTGCATCATGGCTTCACTACGTGCGCCGATTCACACTCACACTCAGCATTGCCGTATTCGTTTTCATTATTTTCCCGGCTGCTCCTCCATGGATGGCATCACAAAAGGGATACTTGCCACCCATTGCTCGCATCACAGGCCGTGGCTGGTGGGAGTTGCACTTAAAGACCGTGTCGAAAACACTTGATCGCGGAGCCGGAGTTTTAAATGCTGTTGCACCGATGCCATCACTACACGCTGGCATGGCGTTATTGGTTGCTCTGTGGTTTACGCGCAACTCTCGACCATGGATTCGTATCGCAGCACTTGCCTACCCCATTGCAATGTTGACAGCACTCGTGTATTTCGGTGAGCACTACGTCATTGATGGTCTGGCCGGTTGGGCCACTGTTCTTCTTGCGTGGTTCATCGCCAACAAGTGGGAAGAACGTGCAGCGCTACGGAGTCTTAGCTCTCAAATTGAATAACAGCGCGATTCGCAACGTACGGACCGAACACTTCGGCACGGATTCTGTTGTGTTCATCGGCGGTGTCGTATGCATGCCACGCAGCAACATCTTCAAATACTGCTGACACTGCAAAGTCAGCTGCCGTAGATGTATGTCCAGCATTTGGCCCACAGTTGTACGACACGAGACCATCAAGGGTTGCTGCATACTTGCGCAGCACGTTGGCCGCAACTTCTGGATGACCTGCAGGAACTTTGTCGTTCCACGTAAATAACACGATGTGATGAAGCATGAGATGAACCTATAGCAATCCGGCGTATGAACCGCCATCGACATGTAGTTGTACGCCAGTCATGAACTTTGCAGAATCGCTACACATGAAAGCGCCGATGCGTCCGAAGTCATCTGCATCTCCCATGATGCCCGCAGGAATGCCCATCGATTTCACATCGGGATTTGATCCGTACAACTGCGTTATGCGATCAGTGGCATGAGTTCCGGGCTGAATGGAATTGACAGTGACACCATCGCCTGCAACTTCACGCGCGAGAGTCTTCAAGAACCCTGTCACTCCGGCACGAGCCGTGTTCGACAAAATCAGATTGTTCATTGGCTGACGCACCGCAACTGACGTAATGGCAAGTACGCGGCCCCATCCACGCTCACGCATCGGTGGAACTGCCACCTGACACATCGCAACAACGCTGAGTAAGTTTTTTTGCAGTGCTTCCAAATATTGCGCTTCAGGAGTTTGGGCAAATCCACCAGGAGCAGGCCCGCCACCATTGGCAACCAGAATGTCGATTGATCCGAGACTCTCTATAGCTCGTTCTGCAAACTCTCGCCCCCCGACATCAGTGGAGACGTCACATACGAATCCGATAGCCCCATGACCGATTTCAATCAGTGCCTTTTCTAAGCGATTTTCGTCGCGACCACATACGACGACGCGCACCCCATCTGCAGCAAGCGCCTTGGCGGTCCCAAGGCCCAATCCAGCAGTTCCAGCAGCGACCGCAGCGGTTTTCCCCGTTAATCCAAGTTCCATACGCCCACAGTAGCCAGAGGGCTCGGCTAGCCTGACTGTCACAAGGTGGTGAAACCATGGACGAGCGTCATCTCGACGCGATCGCCGACGCAGATACATATCCCTACTGGTATGAAGACGTAGACGAACCCGATTCGAACCCCACACTGGTCCGCACTGAAAGCTGTGACCTCTGCATTATTGGCGGTGGCTACACAGGCCTCTGGACCGCCATCCTCGCCAAAGAACGCGATCCGTCGCGCGATGTCATTCTCATTGAGGCCCATGAGGTGGGCTCTGCTGCAAGCGGTCGCAACGGCGGGTTTGTTGATGCGTCACTGACACACGGCATTGCGAATGCCCAAGCACGATTCCCCGACGAAGTAGCAATCCTCGAAGAGTTGGGATTAAAAAATCTCGATGACATCGAAAATGCAATTACGAAATACAACATCGATTGTGATTGGGAACGTACTGGCTCCATCGATGTAGCAATGACATCACACCCAACCTCGTATCTCGATGAATTGCGCGATGACTACGCACATCTTCGCAAACTCGGGCAAAAAGTTTCATGGCTTGACCGCGACGCAGTGCAAGATCAAGTTCATTCGCCGCTCTATACCGGTGGACTCTGGCGTCATGATGGTGTTGCATTGATTGACCCTGCTCGATTGGTTTGGGGACTAAAAGCTGCAGCTGAATCATTAGGCGTTCGCATTTATGAAGATTCGAAAGCCTTGTCAATGGAAAAAGATGGAGTGGGCGTATTAGTTACTACCCCGCTTGGCGCTATTCGTGCCGGAAAAGTTGCCCTTGCAACTAATGCCTTCAAGCCAGTTCTGAAACGCCTCAGTAATTACGTTGCACCCGTCTATGACTATTGCATGGTCACAGAACCACTCACGCCTGCACAACTTGAATCCATTGGTTGGAAGAATCGTCAAGGTCTCAGCGACATTCCGAATCAATTTCACTACTACCGACTCACCGAGGACAATCGCATCTTGTGGGGCGGATATGACGCGGTGTATTTCTTTGCAGGAAAAGTTCGTCAAGAAAATGAATCGCGTCCTGAATCATGGGCACGCTTAGCAAAACATTTCTTTGAAACGTTTCCTCAACTCGAAGGCGTTCGCTTTTCTCATATGTGGGGCGGCGTTATTGATACATGCAGTCGCTACTGCGTGTTCTGGGGCAAAGCAATGGGCGGTCGCGTGTCATATGCACTTGGCTACACCGGCCTCGGCGTTGCTGCGTCGCGATTCGGTGCTGAAGTGATGCTTGATCTCATTGATGGTCGACGCACTCGAGCTACCGCAACAGAATTTGTACGCACAAAGCCCGTGCCATTTCCACCAGAGCCATTTCGATTTATTGGCATTCAGGCCACTCGATGGTCGCTTGACCACGAAGATAAGACCGGAACACGCAATACATGGTTGCGCACCCTTGACCGATTCGGTCTCGGATGGGACTCATAGGGCTCTATCCCCTACGCTCTATCTGTGTCATACGAGCCAAAAACCACTCAAGAAGTCGCTGACGGGCTAGCCGCACACGGATACTTAGCTGACGAAGGTCTTGTCACTGCCGTTTTTCTTGCACTCACGTTGCACCGCCCACTTTTTCTTGAAGGTGAAGCTGGTGTTGGTAAAACCGAATTAGCAAAGAGCATTGCGCGTTGGCAAAATGCCGAACTGATCCGTTTGCAGTGTTACGAAGGAATCGACGCTGCGCAAGCTGTGTACGACTGGGATTACTCACGACAGCTGTTGCACCTACGTGCTGCAGAAGCATCTGGTGAAGCTGCACAATCAGGCACCGCAGAACTTGAAGGCCAACTGTATGACGAACGGTTCTTATTGAAGCGTGCACTTCTTCGTGCAATCGATCACGGACACGCGACTCCGCCGGTATTACTGATCGACGAAATCGACCGCGCCGATGATGAGTTCGAGGCGTACCTCTTGGAAGTGTTGTCAGATTTCCAAGTAACAGTTCCCGAAATCGGAACATTTCGCACAGACAACCCACCCATCGTGATTCTCACGTCCAACCGCACCCGTGACGTTCACGATGCGTTGAAGCGTCGTTGCCTGTATCACTGGGTTGAACATCCTTCGTTTGATCGTGAAGTAGAAATTGTGCGGATGCGCGTTCCCGAAGCAAGCGAAGTTCTTGCTCGCCAAGTTGCGGGTGCAGTCGAAGCACTGCGCGCCATCAACTTGTACAAACCACCTGGAGTTGCAGAAACTATTGACTGGGCTGCTGCATTGGGTCGTCTCGGCATCACTGAAATCGACGAAACAGTTCTCGACCGCACACTCGGCACGGTGCTGAAATATCGCGAAGATCACAGTCGTGTGCGCGATCACGGAATCGCTGGCGTTGTTCAACAGGCATTCGACCGTGGCCTCCTTCACGGTTGAGTCAAACCCTGACCGGCTTGCAGTCGGATTCGCGCGCGTTCTTCGCCGTCTCGACATTGCAACGCCACTTGATTCTGTTCTCACGTTCATTAATGCGTTGTCGTTAGTCGGCATTGATGACCGCCAGTCTGTGTACTGGGCGGGTCGTGCCACTTTGGTGCGCCGTCCAGAAGACATTGCAATGTTCGACAAGGCATTCAATGTTTTTTGGGAGCACCGCGAATCAGTAGAAGCTGATGAAGAAGAACAACTAAAGGTCACACTCGCCCTTGATAGTGAAGAAGAGGAAGGCAGTGCAGACGGCAACGCTGATGCGTCAGACGAACCCACCATCACATTGCGATTCTCTGGTGTTGAAACATTGCGCGACAAAGATTTTGCTGACTATTCGAACGACGAGATGCAACAAGCTCAAATGTTCATGCAGTCCTTGCGCGTTGCAGGCCCTCCCCGCCCATCACTGCGCATGAAACCAACACGTGCTCGCGGCAAGCGCCCCGACATGCGTGCAACAGTTCGAGCATCTCTTGCTGCAAGTGGCGAACCAATGCGACGCCATTGGGTGACAAAAGGTGACAAACCACGACGCATCGTTTTCCTTCTCGACATCAGCGGCTCAATGGAACCGTATGCACGCGCGCTTGTTCGGTTTGTTCATGCAGGCGTTGCTGGTCGCCAACGTGTTGAAGCGTTCACTCTTGGCACTCGACTCACCCGCATCACGCGCGAACTATCTTCGAAAGATCCTGATCGCGCTTTACGTGCTGCCGGCGAAAACGTGCGTGACTGGAGCGGCGGAACCCGTCTCGGTGAGACCCTACGCTTATTCAATAACGAATGGGGCGTTCGCGGCATGGCCCGCGGAGCAATTGTGGTGGTGTTGTCAGATGGCTGGGATCGCGGAGACCCGATCGTGCTTGCAGAACAAATGGAACGGCTTCATCGTGTGGCATTTCGCATTGTGTGGGTGAATCCACTCAAAGTCACGCCGGGTTATGCGCCACTTGCACGTGGAATGGCCGCCGCACTGCCGTATGTTGATGACTTCGTAGAGGGACATTCTCTCGACGCACTCGAGCAACTCACTAAGGTCATTAATCATGCGTGAACTTCTTACTGACATCGATCGTTGGCAAGCCGACGGTAAACGAGTTGCAGTTGCACGCGTTGTTGACATTGAAGGCTCTGGTCCGCGCGGTGCAGGCGCTGCAATGGCAGTCAATCAAGACGGCGAAGTCAGTGGTTCCGTTAGTGGTGGATGCGTCGAAAGTGCTGTTGTCTCAGAGGCACTGGCAATTCTTTCTGGCGAGCAACCCAGCCGCGTTGTCACGTTTGGCTATTCAGATGATGAAGCGTTTGCTGTTGGTCTCACGTGTGGCGGCATCATTCACCTCTTCATTCAGCCTCTCGAATGGTGAACATGAATTCGTACCAAACTTTTTCTTCACATGTTCGTGACAATTCGCCTGTCGCTTTAGTCACTGTTATCGAAGGTCCACACGTTGGCGCAACCATGGTCGTCACACCTGCTGGCATTGTTGGCGGCTCGCTTGGTAATCCAGACATTGACAGAATCGTGGCACGCGATGCACTTGGTGAACTTGAGGCCGGTCGTACTTTGGTGCGCCATTACGGACCTCACGGCGAATCAACACCAGAAGATCTCATCGACACAGAAACCGTGCGCATCTTCATTGAAAGTTTTTCTCCCCCACCACTCATGTGGATTTTTGGTGCAGTTGATTTCACAGCGGCATTAGCTCGCGTTGCAAAAGTTCTTGGTTACCACGTCACTGTGTGTGATGCACGCGAAGTGTTTGCAACACGCCGTCGCTTTCCTATGGCCGATGAGGTAAAAGTAACGTGGCCAACCCCGATGTTCACAGAGAATGGCCACCGTTTAACGTCGCGAGATGCAGTGTGCATCTTGACCCATGATCCAAAGTTTGACGTTCCAGCAATTCAAGGTGCTCTCGCAACCTCGGCCGGATACATCGGCGTGATGGGCAGTCGCAAAACTCATGCAAAACGCTTAGAGCGAATGGCCGAAGTCGGCATCACCAGTGCAGCCGATTTAGCCCGTGTTCATTCACCAATTGGGCTTGATCTCGGTGGTCGTACTCCTGAAGAAACTGCCATCTCAATCGTGGGCGAAATTATCGCAACTCGTACAGGGCGCAATGCGTCGCCCCTTGGCGCCAGCGACGGCGCAATTCACTAACTGCTACAAGCGATACGTTGCAATATTGCTGGGGTTTGTCCAGGCAACGCGTGCCGCTTGTTCAGCTGACATGATTTTGAATTTCACAAACTTGCCATCAAATGGCGCATGAATCATCGCAAGACCAATACCGAGAAACATCTGCACGTGAGTTCCTTCACCAACAACGTCTCCCATAATCGCATTTTCGCGATCAACTCTCATACGGATATCGAGCTGTGACACCGCTTGACGCGGCATATCAACGCCTGCTGTACGCCATGAGAACCACATCAAACCTGAACAATCCATCTTGACGTACGAATCTTCTTTGCCTTCGATGTACGGCACGCCAAGTTGTGTGAGTGCTGAAAGCACAGCAATTTGATGATCACGAGGCGCACGTGACCAAGCACGATGCAGTTCAGCGGCATCGAGCGAGAGACGCGCTGCAACACCATCTGAAACGACGCGACGCGACTCGAGATACGTCGGGTCTTCTTTGTTCTCTGTACGCATGATGAGATTTAAGGCTCGAATGGCATCAATCGAAATTTGAGGACGCTGACGAATGCGAGCACCTGGCATTTGCATACGACGCGAAGCGTTGTCTTTGCCCGAATTGCTCGCTGCGCTCACTGGTCCGGCATACAGAACTGCACTGAGAATGCCAATTGCGGCTACCCCGCGCAGAAATGTGCCAACCCGTACCATTTCAGGCAGGCTATTACCAATGGAAGCACGTCACAGCACCGCCCTCGGAGTCCTTCTGGCTGCTGGCTCAGGCACTCGCTTTTCGGGCTCTCAACATAAATTGCTCTCGCTCATCGAAGGGCAAACAATCTTCTCGCGTTCATTGCAAGCAATGACCAGCAGTGACCTAGATGGATTCATTGTTGTCTCAGGCGCACTAGATCTCAGCGACCACATCGGCGACACTGAAGAGATACATAATCCTGATTGGAAAACTGGCCAACGCAGTTCTGTCATCACTGCCATGCAGTTTGCACGCAGCCAGGGATACGACGCCATTGTTGTCGGATTAGCAGACCAACCATTTCTCACACCACAGGCATGGACCAATGTTGCGTCCTCTTCATCTCCCATTGCGATTGCCACCTATGACGGCACACGAGGAAATCCCGTCAGACTTCACTCGAGCGTCTGGGAGACATTTGAAGACCTCGACGCAGACCCCGATGCAGGGGCACGAACTCTGATTCACCTGCATCCTGAACTCGTTCGGGAAGTAGCCTGTGAAGGCAATTCAGCAGACATCGACACCACAGAGGATCTCGACACATGGACCTAAATCATCAATTCACTGTTGCAGTTCCTGTTGAGGATGCGTGGCGCATTCTCACCGACGTAGAGCGCATTGCTCCCTGCCTTCCCGGAGCTCAACTACAAGAAGTTGAAGGTGACACCTACCGCGGAGTTGTCAAAGTAAAAGTCGGACCAATTCAGGCACAGTTCAAGGGCCAGGCAAGTTTTATTGAGCGCGATGACGTTGCTCACAAAGTAGTACTGAAAGGCGAAGGACGCGACACTACGGGCAAGGGAAACGCAGCAGCAGTTATCACAGCAGAGATGACCGCAGTCGATGCATCTAATACCTCTGTCACTGTCAACACAGATCTTTCCGTCACCGGAAAAGTTGCACAATTTGGTCGCGGCGCAATGGCTGACATCAGCGACAAATTGTTGGCACAGTTCGTTGTCAATTTGAACGCTCTTATTGCAGAACAACCAGCAACAGCTGCGCCTGCACCAAAAGCAGCTCCAACTGAAGGTGTCCGCACCATCGATAGCGCAGAAGTTGCACCACTTGACCTCCTCAGTGCAGCAGGTAGCCCCATACTCAAGCGGGCTATTCCAGTTGTTGTTGTCGTCGTTGCTGTTCTTGTGTGGCTTGTCGTTCGCTAATTCATGCAACTACCCGGCGCTTCCCCAACACCAGAAGATCTCGCCGCAGTCACAGCACTCATCGGACGCATCCCTCAAGGCGATTTTCGCGTCGTGGTTCGTTCTCACGAGGGTGCACCCGTTGTTCTGATGAACGCGCCTCTCTTAGAAGACGGCACGCCCATGCCAACGCTGTACTGGCTCGTGGGCGGTACAGAAGTTCATGCAGTCAGCACGCTTGAAGCTGATGGTGGCGTTAACACTGTTGAAGCAATCATCGGACTTGATGCAATCGATGCCATTCATGTGCGATATCAGGAACGACGTGATGCAATGATTCCTGCTTCACACAGCGGACCACGTCCATCTGCTGGTGTTGGCGGCACACGACGTGGCGTTAAATGTTTACACGCGCATTTTGCGCATTGGCTTGCTGGCGGCGATGACTCTGTTGGCAAATGGGTTGCAGATCAACTTGACGAACGCGGCGTTACCTACGCACAACCGTTATGACAACAGTTGCCGCAATCGACGTAGGTACGAATTCTACGAACCTTCTTGTTATTGATGACGACGGCGCAGAACGTACACGCGTCATTACGTCAACACGACTGGGTGAAGGTCTGCAGTCAACCGGCGAACTTTCTCTCGAAGCCATGACACGAACTGTTGACGTGATTGCGTCATATGTAGCTACTGCACGGTCGCTTGGCGCCACCACAATTCAGATCGTTGGTACGGCTGCATGTCGTCGAGCACGAAACACTGCAGCCTTCATTGAATTACTGCGAGACAAGACTCAACTCACTCTCGACGTGTTGTCCGAGTCAGACGAAGCCGCATTGACATTTTCTGGCGCACTCATCGGACTACCCAACATTGATACGCCAACATTGGTGATCGATATCGGTGGAGGCAGCACTGAATACACAGTCGGAACACAATCGATTGATGTGTTCGCCAGCATTCCATTTGGCGCAGTCACTTCAACTGACTCTCACATTTCCTCAGACCCGCCACGCCCCGAAGATCTCACGAACCTCATTGGTGCAGTGGCTGACGAAATTGAAGACATCACTCGTGACCACCCCATCGTCAGCACTCCCATGCGCACAGTGGGCGTTGCCGGCACCATCGTCACCATTGCAGCTGTCGAGTTAGGGCTGCACGAATTTGATGATGCCGCACTGCACGCAATGACATTGTCGCGCGATGCCGTAGAAGACGTGTTTCGTACCATGGCCACCGAACCACTGGCACTACGAGTACAGAACCCAGGGCTTGGCCCTGACCGCGCAGACATCATTGTGGCCGGCTGTTGCATTCTCGTTGCCACCATGCGTCGCCTCCATCTCGCAGAGATCACCGTGTCAACCCGCGGACTTCTCGATGGGGTCGCTCATCGTGTCAGACTGAACCCATGACCGCGGTCCATCCAGCACGACCTTCCAACGTTGGTCTTCGTTTGTATGGCAGACGCGTGGTGTTGCGTCCGTTAGTGCCTCAAGATTTCAATGGCTGGAGCGAAGTGCGACGCCGCAACGGTGAGTGGCTCACTGTGTGGGAGCCAATGCGATTGGTGCATCATCCAGACCCTGAACAAAATCGTGACGTCTTTGCAGCTCGGTGTGGTGCACGCGACCGTGAACGTCTTGCTGGTTCACAATATGCATTCGGCATTTTTGTCGATGGTGCGTTTGCCGGAGAAATAAACCTGAATAATGTTGTTCGCGGCGCATTTCAATCGGCCACTATCGGCTACTGGATCGACAAGTCACGCGCAGGTCGTTCACTGATGTCAGAGGCCTTAGTAGTTCTTGCACAATATGCATTTGAAAATCTTCATTTGCATCGACTTGAGATTTGCATCATTCCGCGCAATAGCAATTCACGTCGCGTAATGGAAAAGCTAGATATCCGCACCGAAGGCGTCGCCGAACGTTTCCTTGAAATTAACGGCACTTGGGAAGACCACGTGCGATACGGCATCACCATCGAAGAATGGAACGAACGGCGTGATGAATTTCTTGAAGGTTGGATTACTTCTTAGAGCGGAGAATTAAGCGCAATGGCGCGCTCGCGACGAACAGTTTTTCGACGCTTCCATTCCTTTGTCTTCCAATGCTTCAACACATGCTTGCGGCTTTTTTCAATGCCAACAATTGGATCGTGGTGATGAAGCGGTTTCCATTCAGGACCTGGCTCTTCCACATCTAGTGGCTCGACACCATGACGTAACGCTTCTTCAGCTAAATGAAGTTCGCTATGTACGCGGTGACGTTCATTGTGGGCATGTGCCCGCAATTCCTGACGCGGCGCTGGTGCACGATCCTGGTTGCGATTTCGATTACTCACCGCTGCCTCCTTAAGGAGTCCAAGAGGGAATCACAGTGGTTCCCTGCTCGAAATGTACACCTCGTCAGACGTGAGGAATACCACTTTTATCCCTATTTTTTGTTGGGACAATTAGTCGATACGTAAGGTTCGGATAACAGGGTCTTGGCCAACTATGCCGCGAAGCCCAACGCGGCATAGTCCCTTTCGTAGGGCAACCAAGTGAAGTGGCTCTGCCTGCAACCGACAAATTTTTCGGGACGATTGAGACACCGACCAAAGCAATGGCAATTCACTTGTTAGAGAACCAAGCGCATCTAGTGCCACCGACTGGCCCACAGAAATCTTTCGAACTGCCATTGTGGTGATACGTGACGTTGCAATTCCGTCACCTATTGCATTGCTGGCTTTGATGACGACCTGATATTTTCTACCGAGCGCAAGACCAGTGAATCGAACAGCATTTGTGTTAGCTGGCACATCTATTCGCTTTACAACTTTTCCGTCGCGCAACAACGAAACTCTTGTTCCGGTAATCGCCGAGCCACCGTCACACGGTGAATCCCAACTCACAACCAACGACTGCGAATCAGTCGTAATAATCACGTGTGATGCTTCACCAGGCGCGGTTGTTGCTATTGGTGCGGTATCAAGAAACAACAAACGGTTGAAAGAATCAGCAGTCATTCCGGTGATAACACCTTTTGTTGAACGATCAACGATGGCTTTTGAAATCGAGGTGGCACACATGCCAGGTTGTTGTTGCGCGAGAAGTGCTGCATACCCAGCAACCAATGGCGATGCCATTGAGGTACCAACATCAAATTCATAGTCCGAATCGGAATCTTTCCATGCCGACTCAAGTCCACGAGTTCTGTCGCCTCCTGGTGCATATATGTCAACACACGGGCCATTGTTTGAGTAATACGAGACAACGTCAGAAATGCCGATTGAACCGACAGTTAGCGCGTCTGGCACGTCACCTGGTGCAATTTTGCAAGCATCAATGGGTCGCCCCGCTGCGTCTCCATTGCCCGAGGCCACAGCAACTACGACCCCTTCATCGATGAGTGCTTGTACTTCGTGATCGATAGATGTTCCGTCATCACCCAGATCTACACCAAAACTTAAATTCACAACAGCAGCAACGCCAGAACGATGATGCGCACGAACCCACTGCAATGCAGTCACAACATCTGCAACTTCTCCATCGCCATTGCAATCGAGAACCCGCACTGCAATGACGCGTGCTTTAGTAGCGACGCCCACAGTTGAACCGGCAGCCAAACCTGCGACATGCGTGCCGTGTCCGTCACAATCTGATGACACGGGAGTTACTTTCGACGTTCCGTTATCGGTGGGAATATCGATTCCTGGGAGCACCCTGCCAACCACTTGCTCATGGGTCGCCCTGATGCCGGTGTCCACAATGTAGATATCGATGCCCTCGCCTGTGAGCGACCCGTGGGCGCTGTTTCCATCGAGGGGCAATTGGGCTTGATTGATGCGGTCAAGGTGCCACGCGGTGCCCACAGGCGCCGTGAGAGCCATTGAGGCAGGGAGTTGGCTTGCTCCCGCTGCGACGATGTACAGAGCAATCAATCGCTTCACATTCACAAATGGGAATGCTACCGTTGAATAAGTTTCAAGGCCTTCACACAGCCCTCGAAGAAGGAAAGTAATGAACACTCTCTCTCGTAAATTCAATTCTGTTCTCACAGTCACCGCCATTACGGCAACCATGGCACTTGCATCGCCAGTTGCTGCAGCTGTGCATTCATTCGGTAAGACCTACACGGTCACTGCCACTGTGAAAGGCGGAAAGAATCTCACCGTTCTTCTGATCTCAGGAAGTGGACGTCTTCTTGCATCAAAGAAAGTAACTGGCACAAGTCAGAGCATCACGTTGAAGTCGCCCGCAACTGCGTCAATTGGCGGCACATCACTGCAGTTAGTAAATAGCGCTGGCGCTTCGAAGGGTGCATATTTCGGTCCCGTAACAATTGGCCACAAGGGATCAAGTTCAGCCACTGCGTCTCGCGTGTACACACGCCTCAAGCAAACGATTTCTACATCGGTAAAACTCGGCACTCTCACCATTAAGAAAGTTGGCGCAGGCAAACAGGGCTATGCAGTTGCAAGTACAACTTCGTCAAGTGCTGACACGTCTGTTGGCGCACAAGTCAGTGCATCAAAGGGACGCCCTACTGGTGTTGGTACCTTTGGAAAAACTTCCGGCGTCGCGATTAAGTCGTATGGTGTCAGCGCAGCTGCCGTTGGTGATCCATGTTCTCCAGCCGGTACCGCAACATGTGGTCCTGACGGTAAAGAAATCGGACCACCAAATGGCCCTGCAGTAAACACTCCAGCTACGGGTCAACCAACAACTGGACAACCGACAACCCAACAAGGCGCAGTGCTAAACAAGGACGAGACTCTTGGCGGCGATGCTGATGATGACGGAATCCCTAATGCGTTCGACGTCAACGACGACGGTGACGCTGTTCTTGACTCAGCAGACACCAGCACGCCTGCACCAAAAGCAGCTGCTGACAACGGAACCGCAACGTGTGGAGCTGTTGATTTCAAAATCTTCACCAACTACAAGGCCACGCAAGGTGGTTATGCCGGAACAATCAATGCATATGGTGTTGGCGGTTTCAAAGCTGACAAGGTAAATATCGCGTCAACCATCACAAAGACAATGAGCATGGTGTTCTCCCCCATTACTCAGGTGTGTGGTTCGGCAGTGACCCATACCTATCTCAAGGGCATCGATGTGGCATACGCGCCTACTGAATACCAAGAATTGCAAAAGCCTTGCAATACAGGCGACTACCAGTGGCTCATTGGTGCCGGAAAAATGTGTGGAACCGATGCAAGTGGATTCTCTTTCGGATCTGCATACACATTTGGCGCGACAGATCTTCCAACTGGTCAAGACACCTTCTCGATGAAGGTTGAGACAGCTGACGGTAAGAGTTATGAATTCACATCAAGCCCAGGCTTTGTGTTTGTTACTCACCCAATGTTCATTGCCTACAGTAATGACGGAACTACGTATAAAAACATTGATTACGCGACCACTATTACTGGTCCTGAAGGTGTACGCATAAACGAACCAACAATTAGTGTCACACAATCACAAACGTTGTATCTCAAGGTGTATCGCCCACAACGTTTAGCGATGGACGGCGAAACTGGCGAGTTCTATGATCTTGGTGGTTTTAAGTTCACGCCAGACATTCCAAACGGCAACCCTGCAGTCGGTAAATGCGACGCGCTAACAAGCACTGACACCGTAATGACATCGGATACTCCGATTGATACTGCAAACCCACCTGTGATGATCTTGCAGTGGGCTATTGGTACTAAGTGTTACGGCGTGGCACCAAAGAACATTGCGTGGGCTCCAGCCCCAAGCGACTTCGATATCCAGGTTGAGCCTTCGGGCCCAGGCGGAAACTCAGCTCAGAAGATTCGCATTACGCTTTCTTAGTGATCTTTGCTTGCATCGCGGCAATTTTCTCTGCAAACCACGGCTGCTTAGTGCTCCATAGCTGAGGCACTAGTTCACGCTCCACTGCTTCAGGATGTGTAATCACGTCTGCCATGTCTTGAATGGTTTTCTTCACGCTCTCTAGTAACGGGCGCGGAACACTTGCAGCACGCACAGCCATCTTTTGGGCTTCAATCAACAATTGATCATCATCAACGCATTTCCAGACAAGACCAATACGTTCTGCTTCTGCGCCATCGAGCACTTCACCAAACACAACTGTGGCAAAAGCGTTCTGAGGACCAGCAATACGACGCAACATCCATGTATGCCCACCGCCTGGGTGAATACCAATTTGCAAGAAGCGCGTATCGAACTTTGCACGACGTGCAGCAATACGAACATCGCAGCCCAGCGCCAAGTTCATACCAGCACCGACAGCTGCGCCGTTCACTGCTGCGATTGTTGGCAGTGGGCTGCGAGCAATACGCAAGAACCCTTCGTAGATCGTGCCAAGACTCTGTCCCGATGCCGTGGCAAGGTTGCCAAGGTTTGCACCAGCACAGAACGCCGGTGCAGTTCCGGTGACAACAATGGCGCCGATAGAAGGGTCGCCTTCTATCGTGTCCATTGCGGCGAGAATTTCAGCCACCATCGGTGCTGTCAAAGTGTTTCGCTCGTCAGGGTTATTCAAGGTCAGGGTTGCGACGCCGTCAGTAACGGTCAGTAATACAAGGCTCATGTTGCTAGTTTCGCACACCGGCCTAGGTATTTTCCCCTTCGGTCGCCTACGGTGAAGACATGACTACAGACGTTGTTTTATACGAGGTGAGCGAACGCATCGCCACCATCACCATCAATAGGCCTGCGGCCCGTAATGCCCTCAGCAGTGAAGTTCTCAAGATGCTGCCGGCACTCATGAAGACAGCCGACAAGGACGACTCAGTTGATGTCATCATCCTCACCGGCTCAGATCCGGCGTTTTGTGCGGGGCTCGACCTCAAAGAACTCGGCGACACCGGCGGCAACTTGCGCGGCACTGGCGCAGACGGATCTAAGAATTCATCGGGAGCTCGCGGTCCCTTCCCTCACGTAAAGAAGCCACTGATTGGCGCAATCAACGGCGTCGCAATTACTGGTGGCTTTGAACTTGCACTGAATTGCGACTTTCTCATTGCGTCAGAGAATGCAAAATTTGGTGACACGCATTCTCGCGTTGGCGTCATGCCTGGCTGGGGCCTCACTGTGTTGTTACCCCAAGCAATTGGTGTACGCCGTGCTCGCGAAATGAGTTTCACAGGCAACTTCATGTTGGCCGAAGAAGCATTGGCTTTCGGGCTTGTTAACCACGTAGTGCCACATGTTGATCTCATGCCATTCACACGTTCGATTGCTCTTGACATCATTGGCAACGAACAAGACGGCGTGCGTCAGATCCGTTCTACCTATGCAGGTCATGCAGCAGAGAAAAAGAAATGGGAACGCGAATCAGAAGATGGTCGCGCGTGGCGCAAAGCTCAGTTTGATCCGAAAAAGGTTGAAGAGCGTCGCGCCAAGATTATGGAACGCGGTCGCAAGCAATAATTGCTATTCGGCGTCGCTAAACATTTCAGCAACGGCACTCACTTCAATACCACCACGTGGACGTTGTGTGAGATGCACGCGCACTGCGTATGGCTTGGCAGTTTCCATCACTTCAGCAGCAATTTCCGCCGCTAACGCTTCGGCAAAAACTGCACGATCACGGAAACCCCACAAGTACAACTTGAGACTCTTTGACTCAATGCAGAATTCATTTGGTTCGTATTCAATAACAACCGTTGCAATATCTGGCTGTTGAGTCACAGGGCAGATTGACGACAATTCATCAGTGGTAAACGTGACAGAAGAAACATGTGCGGGCGCCGGGAAAACTTCCACGTGCGCAATGGCGTGGTGAACTGTTTGACCGAGAACGGTGAGTGCTGAGGTATCGCTCATGCCATAAAGGCTACGGGGGTTACTGCAAATCAGCTGGCAGCAATGTTGTCAGCGACACCAACGGCCGAGGCCCAACGTGTGAAATGACTTCTGCCGCCGCAATTGCCCCAATGCGAGCACAGCTGGTGAGGTCTTTGCCTTGCGTC
>Ga0194060_10000412_pt1 | contig 31309 bp, 28 predicted proteins | sample SepL225m_MetaG_FD_163427 | JGI IMG/M metagenome (GOLD analysis project Ga0194060, IMG submission 163427) | Anoxic zone freshwater microbial communities from boreal shield lake in IISD Experimental Lakes Area, Ontario, Canada - Sep2016-L222-5m | ecosystem: Environmental > Aquatic > Freshwater >...
GGCTCATCGCATCCTGGGGCTGAAGTAGGTCCCAAGGGTTTGGCTGTTCGCCAATTAAAGCGGTACGCGAGCTGGGTTTAAAACGTCGTGAGACAGTTTGGTCCCTATCTACCGTGGGCGCAGGATATTTGAGAAGAGCTGTCCTTAGTACGAGAGGACCGGGATGGACGTACCGCTAGTGTTCCAGTTGTGTCGCCAGATGCAGTCGCTGGGTAGCCACGTACGGAAAGGATAACCGCTGAAAGCATCTAAGCGGGAAGCCTCCTTCAAGATTAGATATCCCTGGGTGTAACAACCCCTGAAGGCCCGTTGTAGACCACAACGTTGATAGGCCGGGTGTGTAAGTGCAGTAATGCATTTAGCTTACCGGTACTAATCGGCCGTGAGGCTTGACCATAAAAATGAAAAACGGCCCGGGGAAGGGTAACCTTCCCCAGGTCGATATAAATCAATCAAAAAAACAACAATCAAACAACACCAACAAACTATCCATGCCAAAGCAATTGCCAAGAAAATCTTGGTTCAATGTTCTAAGTTCTAAGTTCATGGTTAAACCAAGAACCTTGAACTACGAACCACGAACCGCACGTTTTCTCGGTGGCTATGCCGAGGGGGTCACACCCGTTCCCATCCCGAACACGGAAGTTAAGCCCCTCAGGGCCGATGGTACTGCACGGGTAGCTGTGTGGGAGAGTAGGTCGCCGCCGGGAATAAATCAAAAGCGCCCCGCTTCCAATAAAATGGAGGCGGGGCGCTTTTATGTTTATAAAGGCTGCTACAGAATGGTCGAACTAGAACCACATATTTCATGCCTGAATTCCATTGACACTTCGGGAGACAGTAACTATTGTTTTCACATGTTAACTCAAAACCGTAATGGGTTGGTGCCGTCAATATGAAAATACTATATTTAATCTCTTTTCTGCTGGTGGCTTCCTGGCTGAGCATTGCTCCTCTAGGCGGCTGCAGCCAGAAAAATGAAACACCCCTTTTCCAGGAATCAAATCGTAAAGGAGGAGCAACTGATCCTCCTGTAAACGATGTGCCGGTAGATATCCTCTCCACCCAGCGGGCATTCAGTAATGTCTCTAAAAAAGTAACTCCCTCTGTTGTTAATATTTCAACGGTCAGCCGTAAAAAATTTATTCAACCTTTTTTTGAAGCCAACCCATTCTTTGAAGATTTTTTCGGCGCACCGCAGGCCCGCCAGAGTAAAAGTCTGGGTTCCGGCTTCTTGATCAGCAAGGACGGCTACATCGTGACCAATGATCATGTTGTGCGAGATGCCGAGAGTATTCAGGTTAAACTATCAAACGACAAGATGTATGACGCCAAAGTAGTTGGGGGAGATCAGAAAACCGATATTGCCGTAATAAAGATCAATGCGGCCGATCTCCCGACGGCGGTTTTGGGAGATTCCGACAAACTCGAAGTTGGACAATGGGCCATTGCCATCGGTAATCCGTTCGGCCTTGATCGCACCATGACAGTAGGTGTTATCTCCGCAACCGGACGCTCCAATATGGGCATTGAAACATATGAAAACTTTATTCAGACGGATGCCTCCATCAACCCTGGCAACTCAGGAGGCCCGCTTCTAAATGTGTACGGAGAGGTGGTCGGCATCAACACCGCCATTGTTGCATCCGGGCAGGGGATCGGATTTGCAATTCCGGTTAACATGGCCAAGCCGATTTTTACCCAGCTAATCGCCAAAGGGAGCGTCAGCCGTGGCTATATTGGTGTCACCATCCAGCCGGTAACCGAAGAACTGGCTAAATCCTTCGGCCTAAAAGATGCAAAAGGTGCACTGGTTAATGATGTCATCAAGGGTAGCCCTGCTGATAAGGCCGGGGTTCAACAAGGGGACATTATTGTCGGTTTGAACGGCCGTGAAGTCAAGGATCCCTCCCACCTTCAGCGGTTGGTTGCCGAAGCAGGAATCGGCAAAGGCGCCAAGATTTCACTCTTCCGTGACGGCAAGACGCTTGAACTGAGCATAACTCTGGCAAGCGCAGATAGCGCGCCCAAACATAGTAAAAAGCCGGAGCGAGGTGGGAACCATCATGATAGCGAAGCCGATCTGCTCGGGCTCATCGTCGAGAACAGTGATCAAGGCGATGGAGTAGTTGTCATAGATGCTATTCGTGGTGGAGTGGCTGCGGAATCAGGAATTAAACGGGGTGATGTGATTATTTCGATAAACCGCTCAAGAACGGCAAATACAAATGAATATGCCAGAATACTGCAGCAGGCAGGCCGCACAGGCAGCCTGACAATTCTGATTCGCCGTGGAGATGCAAGCATCTACTTTGCATTAAGGATAAAATAGCGCTATGGGGGGTAGGTGTTATTATATGGAGCCGTGCGCGTGCGGTGTTGATTTAAGCAGGATTTGTCATCAGTTCGGCACGTATTCTGGTGTTTTTAAGTGCAGTTGCGAGAGTAATGGTATCCAGAACCGCTTTGGTGAGGTTGTCGATTTCACTGGTAATGCTCTGCAATTCCCCGATTATCGGATCGCCGTCACTGCACCAGTGCGGGACGTCCAGTTCTGACTCCAGCGTCTCAAAAAGCTGAATCACATCAAGCAATGTAGTGCGCCTGACATTCCCGGAAAACCGGTACCCTCCGCCGGCACCCCGTACCGCCTGAACCAGACCTGCGTGCGTCAGATTCCTCATGATTTTGGCAAGGTGGTGGGTTGAAATGCCGTGCTTTTGCGCGATATCGGTTGTAGACAGCTGTTTCTCGGTGTCGCCGGCCAGTTCCAGTACTGCTATGAGGGCGAAAAGACTTGCCTTGTTAAGTTTCATTTATAGAGGCCCTTAATCGATCTGTTTTTCAAGTTCAAGATACTTACCGGTGCAGAGGCCGATGCTGCGGAAAAAAGATAGGGTCAGCTTGTCGTCCCGGTTGACCATCGTTCGTACCGTTGTAACGCCGGCCTGCTTCAAACGTTTTGCCATCTCCTCAAACATCAGCTGGCCAATGCCAAGCTGACGACTACCCGGAGACACTGCCAGCGCAAAGACCCATCCGCACGGAGGCGAGCCGAATTCCCATGCGCGGACTTCTCCAATTATGAAACCGACCGCAGCATTCCCGGTTTCCGCTACCAGAAAAAAGCGATCGGCCTTGTCACGGCGGACGTAGTGGTCGAAGACTTCACTCCAGTAAGTCGGTTTTTCTTCCATCGGGGCCCATTGATCCAGGGATATTACCGCATCCAGATCGGATGCAATAGCGTCGCGGATGGAAATCTTTTCTTTCATAACTTAAGTCCATATCTTAATTTAATAATATTCCGGTACCTCAATACCACTTTGAAACAGTTATTTCAAGCCTTTAATATCAGCAGAGAATATGAAAAGTCTTGAATACGGCGGCATAATTTATCCTTGACAGATTAATCGGTATTGTAGTACCTAATTACATAAATAGCGCATTGACTCGCAATTGAAAGGTAAAAAAGAAGATGTCAGACCTAACGCTTCGCTCACTCTACCCGGAAGATATTCATCAGGTCTCGGAAATCGAGAGCGCTTTGGCCGGCAGCTCGAGAATCTTTTACCTTGAAAAACGGCTCGCTGCAGCATCAACAATACCTGAAAACTTCATCACCTGTGCCGTTACTGACAACAGGATGCTTGCGGGATACGGGTTTGCCAGGGTGCTTGAGGGAGAATTCGGCTCAAAAAGCGCAGTTGCCGTACTTGACACAGTCGGGGTCGCTCCTGAATATCAGAGCCGTGGTATCGGCAGAATGGTTCTCTCCGGCATTGAACGACGGATGAAAAACAGGAATATCCCTGTTATCCAGACCCAGACACTCTGGTCTCGGTACGCCATGATAAGGTTCTTTGCCGCAACAGGATTTTCCATGGCCACCGGCCAGATTATAGAGCGTGACACTTCGCCGTTAATAGTTGATACGGTCAGGGTGCCAGCGGAAATAGTTGTCCGTTCCCTTAAAGGGACGGATATCTCAGCCATAAATAAAATAGACTCAAAACTCACTGACCTTGACCGCTCTGCCTATTTTGCCTCCAAGTTCATGGAAATGCTTGATGATTCAGGAGTCCGTATTTCAATTGTTGCCGAACAGGAAGGAACCATTACCGGTTATCTCATGGCGCGCATCGACTACGGCGAATTCGGCCAGGTGGAGAAGGCGGCCGTCATTGACACTATCGGCGTTCATCCCGATTTTGCCGGTTCAGGTATGGGGCATGAACTTCTGTCTCAACTTGTTTTGAAACTTTCATTCCTTCAGGTCGAAGTGATTCGGACAAAAGTGGAACATGAGAATTCCGGCCTGAGAAATTTTTTGTCAAGGCGCGGCTTCAAGCCTTCACAGCGTCTGATTCTAAGCAAAGAGATACGTTGACTAAACCCGTGGTCATCGTTAAAGCAAAGGAGAATATAGATGGGATACGCAGAAGCAGGATTTAATTTAGAGATTGACCTGACCAGGGGCAACATCGAGAGGGTTGCCTGCGACCCGAATCTTGCTAAACTGTATCTGGGAGGGCTCGGAACAAATGCCAAAATACTTTACGAGCGTGTTCCGCCCGAGGTTGAGCCGTTCTCTCCTGAAAACCTGCTGATTTTCGGCACCGGACTCCTTACCGGCACGCCACTCCCCGCTTGCAACCGTACCGTTATTTCCACCATCTCTCCTCAGACCAATCTGATGGCCTATTCCATGATGGGTGGCTTCTGGGCGCCAGAGCTTAAATACGCCGGCTACGACAAGGTGATCTTCCGAGGTAAATCTTCCGAACTGATCTACGTCTGGATCAACGGCGACAAGGTGGAGCTGCGCGACGCTTCGCATTTGAAGGGAAAAGGGGCGGTGGAGACCCAGGAACTGATCAAGAAGGAGCTGAAGGATCAAAACGTACAAGTGGCAGCTATCGGCCTGGCCGGGGAAAACCGCGTTTTCACCGCCTCCATCGAGCAGGGGCGCTCCAGTGCCAGTCGGCTAGGTATCGGTGCCGTCATGGGTGACAAGGGGATAAAGGCTATTGCAGTACGGGGCAGGAAGGATGTCAATGTTGCCCGCCCCATGGAGCTTTTACAGCTCTGCAACGAAGTTCTTCAGTATGTCAAGGAGAGGGAGGACAAGCCGGTTCCGAATGTCATGCCGATTCTGGCCGGTCTTGGTTCGCCCCAGGAAATGCTGCATACCGATGAGAAGTGGCACACCGAAAATTTCTCCTGGGGCAACTCACGGGAACGGCGCAAAGATTTCTGGACAAGAGAGATCGAGGAGAAGTGGAAGGAAACCCAGGAAAGCGCACGCATCCGCCTGATCAGTTGCTACAACTGCCCGATGAAGTGTGGAGCCATTGTCTCTCTGCCTGGCATGTCCACCTACATGATGAAGTGCTTCTCGAAGCTTACCTACAATATGGCCGCCTTCGTCGATGACCTGGAGTTCGGCTTCAGGATCGCCCAGCGCGCCACCGAATATGGTGTTGACGGCTTTTCTACGCCACAGATCATGGCATTTGCCTTTGAACTGCGCGAGGCAGGAATTCTCGGTGAAGAGCATTTCGTCGGCTGTCCGGATGACAACGAAGGTAAATTCTACTGGATCCTGGATCGGATCGTGCTCCGAGAAGGAATCGGCGATATCCTGGCCGACGGCACCTACTGGGCGGCAAAGAAAATCGGCAACGGGGCCGAGGCGTACGCTCACAACAACATCAAGAAACACGAGCAGTTGCCGCTCAAGCTCGGTATGCTCAACCCGATCTATTTCCTCATGTACAGCACCGGCGAGAAGTGCAATATTACCCAGATAGAGGGGCAGTTCCCTCAGGCTCCGTTTGCAACCATGGAGGAGCGGGAGGAGTTTGTCAGTGACTGGGTTCATGTCCCGGACGAAAAGTTCAAGCAGTATCTGCTGGATTGGGAGATGCGTGGTGAACGCTCGAACCCGTACTACCCGACGGTTGACATGTCGGTGGACATAGTTGACTGGCAGGAGATGATGCACTACCTCGACGACGCTGTGGGAATGTGCGCCGGCATGTCTTCATTTCCGCTCAAACCGCCGTATCATATCCATAACTATCCAACCATAATTTCTGCCGCCACCGGTATGGAGATGGATGAGGAGGGGCTGAAGAAAATTTACCGCAGGATCAGGAATCTGGTGCGTGCCTTCAATATCAGAAGGGGTCTTACACGGGCCGACGAAAAGCCGCCTGAAGACCATTGGCGGAAACGTTTCCCCGAACTGGAAGAGCAGCTCCTGGACGCGTATTATAAATTCAAGGGGTGGAACAGCCAGGGTATTCCCACAAAAGAGACGCTACTTGAGCTGAGTATGGGTTACGTGAGCGAAGATTTGGAAAAGAGAGGGATCTTGAGCTATGAGTAAGGCTAAGAAGAAGGTCAAGGTTATCAAGATCGATGTTGATAAATGCAATGGCTGTCGTGCATGTGAATTGATCTGTTCCGCCTTTCACGCAAGCCCGAAATATAGTAGCAATAATCCCGAGCGTTCCCGGATCAGGGTGATTCGTGATCCGTTAAAAGACATATATTTACCGGTGTATGCCGGAGAGTACACTCCCGCTGAATGTGCCGGCAGAAACAGGTATGTGCTTGATGGCAGGGAGTATGGCGAGTGTGACACCTGCAGGGCATCGTGCCCTTCCAGAGACCTTTTTAAAGAACCTGATTCCGGCCTTCCTCTCAAGTGCGATATGTGCGATGGAGAGGATGAACCGATGTGTGTCAAATGGTGCCTTTCAAAGGCTTTGACGTATGAAGAATATGAAGAGGAGCGAGAAGAGGAGCCAAAGCTGGGTGAAATGGAAATCGGCCTTGAAGCGCTGGTAAACAGACATGGATTACAGAAGGTAATGGATACCATTGCCAGATTGTCGAAGAAGGGCTAATAAATGGAGACTGTCACCCCCTTCAAAGAGATCATTGATCTCATCAAAGAACAGGGCGGAGAAGCGTTTAAATACTGCTATCAGTGCGGTTTGTGCGATGCGGTCTGTCCGTGGAACAGGGTCAGGCAGTTCAGTATGCGCAGGCTGATTCGCGAAGCCACATTCGGCCTTACCGATATCGAGAGCGAGGATATCTGGCGCTGTTCAACCTGTGGCAGGTGCCCGAAGCACTGTCCCAGGGGGGTCAAGCAGATAGAGTCAGGGGTCGCTCTGCGCAAGATCGCTTCTGATAACGATATTTTCCCCGGTCCGATCGCTCCCATCCGTACCGTCAGCGTCGGCCTGCTGGGTGAAGGGAACCCGTTCAACGAAGAGCGGAACAAACGGGGGGATTGGGCGGAAGGGTTTTCGGTCAAACCGTTCAAAGAGGGGATGGAGGTGCTGTATTTTTCCTGCTGTTACCTGAGCTATGCCCCGAGATTGAAGCAGGTTGCCACTGCCACGGCTGCCATCCTGAACAAGGCCGGAGTTTCATTCGGTATCCTCGGCACAAAGGAGAGCTGCTGCGGCGAGAGCATTCGCAAGACCGGCAACGAAGAGTTATACCGCAAGCTTGCCAAGGACAACATCAAGGCTTTTGTGGATGCCGGTGTCAAAAAAATTCTGGTTTCATCACCGCACAGCTACCATACCTTCAAAAACGAATACCCGGAATTCATGGTGCATTTTGAGGTGGTACACATCTCCGAGTATCTGAATGAACTGATAACCAGTGGCCGGCTCAAGCTGACCAAAGAGTACGCAAAAAAAGTCACCTACCATGACCCCTGCTACGCCGGACGTCACAATGGAATCTTTGATGAGCCTCGCCATACATTGAAAGCGGTCTCCGGTCTCGACCTGGTTGAAATGCCGGATAACCGGGAAAACAGTCTCTGTTGCGGTGGCGGCGGCGGCAGAATATGGGTGGAAACTCCCAAGCAGGAGCGCTTCTCCGATCTGCGAGTTAATCAGGCTGTGGCGGTCGGAGCCGAAGTGCTGGTCACGTCATGCCCCTATTGTATTACTAACTTTGAAGACAGCAAGTTATCCCTTGATGAGAATACGCCACTTGAAATCAAGGATATTACTGAAATAATTCAGGAATTGATATGACAGGAAAAACCCTCGCAGATGTTCTGGTGGTTGGTGGCGGGATCAGCGGAATTCAGGCTTCACTTGATCTTGCCGACGCCGGGTTCAAGGTCTATCTGATCGACAAATCGCCGGCTATCGGCGGTAAGATGTCGCAGCTCGACAAAACATTTCCCTCCAATGACTGCTCCATGTGCATCGAGTCTCCCAAGTTTAATGAGTGCAGCAGGCATCCGAACATAACTATCCTCACCTACACGGAAGTGGACATGGTCAAGGGGAAACCTGGCAATTTCAAGGTGTCCCTGATCAGAAAGCCGCGTTACGTCATCGAGAGCAAATGCACCGGCTGCAATATCTGTGCGGAATACTGCCCGGTCAAGGTGCCCGACCAGTATAACCAGAACCTCTCCACCAATAAGGCCGTCCATATCTATTTCTCCCAGGCGCTCCCCCTGATTCCATACATTGACCCGAAAACCTGCCTTTATCTCAAAGACGGTTCGTGCGCAATCTGCGAAGGGGTATGCAAACCGAGAGCTATCGACCTTCATCAGGAGGAGGAGATTGTAGATCTGGAGGTGGGGGCCATCGTCCTTTCTCCCGGCTTTGACACCTTCAATCCCAGGCTGAGAAACGACTTCGGCTACGGCATCTTCGAAAATGTCGTCACCAGCCTCGACTACGAGCGGATCCTCTGCTCAACCGGTCCCTATGAGGGGACAATCCGGCGCCCTTCCGACAAGGTGCATCCGCACAGCATCGCCTGGATCCAGTGTGTCGGCTCGCGCCAGGTCATCCCTGGGGGTAACAGCTACTGCTCGGCGGTCTGCTGCGCCTACACCCAGAAGCAGGTGATTCTGACCAAAGATCATGACGCCGGAATGCAGGCGACGATCTTCCACAACGATATCAGAGCTTTCGGCAAGGATTTCGAACGATTCTACCAGCGTGCGGAAAACCTTCCGGACGTCCGCTTCATCCGGAGTTACGTCACGATCGGCTCGGAAGATCCGGAGAGTAAAAATGTCTCCATCCGCTACTCCACCCTTGATGAAGGCGTCAAGGAAGAGCAGTTCGACATGGTCGTACTCTCCGTCGGTCTTGAACCCCCCGCCGGTTTCCAGCAAATCGCTGACACCTTCGGCATCGAGCTCAACTCCCACGGTTTTTGCAAGGTTAATCCGCTCAACCCGATCGAGACTACCAGACCGGGGGTTTTCATCAGCGGCGCCTTCCAGGGGCCTCTCGATATTCCCGAAGCGGTGGCTGGAGCCAGCGGCACCGATGCCCTCTGCAGCCAGATCCTCTCCTACCGGCGCGGCGATCTCTCCAGAGAGCGCGTCTATCCGCCTGAGAAGGATGTCTCGGAAGAAGATATCAGGATCGGGGTGGTAACCTGCCTTTGCGGCGCCAACATCGGCCGGGTTGTTGACACCCCATCGGTCGCCGACTACGCCGGCACGCTGCCCAACGTCGTTTACTCACAGGAGAACATCTTTGCCTGCTCTACAGAAAACGCCCAATTGATCGCGGATGCCATCGTGGAGCACAACCTCAATCGCGTGGTGCTGGCGGCATGTACGCCAAGGACTCACGAGCCACTGTTTCGCGATACCTGCCGTGAGGCAGGACTCAATCAGTACTTCTTTGAATTTGCCAATATCCGCGAACACTGCTCCTGGGTTCACTCGAAAGACAAGGAAGGGGCAACACAGAAAGCCAAAGATATTATCCGAATGTCGGTGGCACGAGCAGGTCACCTAGAGCCGCTCCAGGAGTTCCAACTGCCGGTAACCAAAATTGCTCTGGTGGTTGGTGGTGGCGTGGCCGGCATGACCTGTGCACTCAGCATGGCCGAGGCCGGTTTTGAAATTTATCTGCTGGAAAAAGCGAGTGACCTTGGCGGTAATGCCCGAAGGATTCATTATACTTTAGACGGTGTCGATGTACAGCCCTACCTGAATGATCTGGTGCGTAAAGTCTATCGTCATCCGCGTATCCATGTTTACATTGATGCCACCATCGTTGATGTTTCCGGGTATGTCGGGAACTTCGTCACCCGTGTCAAAACCGAAGGGCGGCTCATGGAGATCAAGCATGGTGCGGCCATTCTTGCCACCGGTGCCGATGAACACAAGCCGACAGAGTACCTTTACGGTGAAAGCGACCGGGTCTCCACCCTGCTGGAACTGGAGGAGAGAATCATCAGGGGCGACGAAGCGGTGACCGGCGCCGAGAGTATGGTTATGATCCAGTGCGTCGGCTGCCGCCAGAAAGACCGTAACTACTGCAGCCGCGTCTGCTGCGCCCAGTCGATAAAGAACGCCCTCAAGCTGAAGGAAATCAACCCGCAGATGGATATCACCATCATCTTCCGGGATATGCGGACCTACGGCCTTAAGGAGGATTACTACCGTGAGGCGGCAGATAAAAACATCAAGTTCATCCGTTATGAACCGGGCGAGAAGCCGATCGTGACAACTGCGACCCTTGAAAGCGGAAAGCCGGGTCTGAAGATTACGGTGCCCGATCCGGTGCTCGGCAAGATACTGGAACTGGAGGCGGAGCAGGTTGCCCTGGCGGCTGCGGTCATCCCGTCGGCTTCAAGCCAGGAGATGGCAAAACACTTCAAGGTATCCATGAGCCCGGACGGCTTCTTCCAGGAGGCCCATGTAAAACTGAGGCCGGTTGATTTTGCGGCAGACGGTGTTTTTCTCTGCGGTCTTGCCCATTACCCGAAGCATCTCTCGGAGACGATCAGTCAGGCCTACGCCGCCGCCGGTAGGGCGATAAATTTGCTCACGAAGGATACCGTCACCGCCTCCGGCTCGGTCTGTGAAGTGAATGAGAACGATTGCGTATCCTGCGGTGCCTGCATCACCTGCTGTACCTACGGCGCCATCGAGTTCCACGATACACCAAAAGGGAAAAAGGCAGTTGTAAACCCGATCCTCTGCAAGGGTGACGGTCTCTGTAACGCCAAGTGTCCGACCCAGGCGATCCGCCTGATGCATTACACCGATGAGGAGATATTCTCCCAGATTGACGCGGCGGATCCTGACGCGAAATTAGACTCTTGCCGGAATTGTCCCGGTTTAGGAAGGAGGCAGGAATGAGTACCGAATTTGAGTTCAACCCCCGGGTAGTCGGCTTTCTCTGCACGTGGTGAGCATACGCTGCGGCGGACCTGGCTGGAGTTTCCAGACTGCAATATACAACTGAAACAAAGATTATCCGTGTCATGTGCTCCGGCAGAGTCGATATGGCATTTATCCTCCGGGCGCTTGCAGGTGGAGCCGACGGAGTATTTGTCGGCGGCTGCTGGCTTGGTGAGTGTCATTATGTCACCGAAGGGAATTATGATGCCTTGAGTATGAGGCATCTGACCAGAAAAGTTCTGGAACTTATCGGGATCAATCCGGGGCGGTTAAGGCTTGAATGGATTGCCGGTTCTGAAGGGATGCGCTATGCCGAGGTTATGAATGACTTTGGCAGGCAATTGAAGGGTTTTGGACCGATCGGGGTAGGAGAAGGCCTGGACAAGGAGACACTTAAGCTTAAATTTAAGGCTGTTACCAAAATACTCCCCTTCCTCAAGCTTGTTGAGCGGGAGAGGCTGAGAGTGCGCTTTAAAACTGAAGAGGAGTATGACCGGTTTTTTGACAGCAAGGAGGTTAACGACCTAATACGGGAACTGGTCGGCGAAAAACTGGCCATAAGCCAGATTACGACGCTACTTGAGCAAAATCCTCTTTCAACCAGGGAGTTATCAGAGCTGTTACAGATAAAACCGGCCGAAGTTTCAAGGCAACTTAACAGCTCGTCACGGCAGGGGCTGGTCAGATATAATGAAGAGATGAAGAGATACGCGATTGGATAGACACCTAACCCCTCTAAATCTCCCCTTGCCTAAGGGGAGACTTCAAGGCTTCCCCCCTTAGGTAAGGGGGGACTGAGGGGGGTTAGATTCTGATGTTTATGATACTACATAAGAAGGGGCTATGACTAAAGATACGATCGATCAGATTATCGATAAACACCACTGCGAAGCGAGTTCGCTCATTCAGATACTGCTTGATATCCAGAGTGAAAATCACTGGCTCCCGAAGGAAGCGCTTGAACGGGTCAGTGAAAAGCTTGACGTCCCGATGAGTCAGATAAGGCATATCACCACATTCTATAAATCATTCAGCCTCGTTCCCAGGGGACGTCATGAAGTTCACGTCTGTATGGGCACCGCCTGCCATGTTCGTGGCGCGCAGCGTATCCTTGACTCTGTAACAGAGCAGATAGGCATTGGCGCTGGTGAAACGGACGTTGATTTAAAGTACAGCCTTGAGACGGTAAACTGTATCGGTTGCTGTGCCTTAGGGCCGGTTATGGTTGTAGATGGCGAATATCATGGCAACATTACTCCGGCTCAGGTAGCGGAAACGTTCAAAAATTACGAGTAAGGAATCACAACATGCCGCGGATAAACTCCACTGCCGAACTCGATGCGTTACGCCTGGATATACTGTCAACGAGGAACCCGGAAAAGCCATGCATTACGCTCTGTTCCGGCTCTGCCTGCCAGGCGACTCACTGCAGGAAAGTTGCGGCGGCGCTTGATCTTGAACTGGAAAAGCAGGGTTTAACGAATACGGTGCACTTCAGAAAAACCGGTTGCCACGGTTTTTGCGAGCAGGGACCGATTATAGTCATCTACCCCGAAGGGGTCTGCTACCTGAAGGTACAGCCTGCTGATATTCCGGAGATCGTCTCTCAAACCCTGGTGGCAAAGAAGATTGTCGAACGCCTCATCTATGTTGACCCGACCACCGGTGAAAAAGCGGTCAAAGAAGAAGATATCCCCTTCTATAAAAATCAGCAGCGGCTTGTCCTAGGCCTCAATACCAGGATAGACCCGAAAAGCCTCGAAGATTATCTGGCCGTTGGCGGTTATCAGGCGTTGACCAAAGTGCTCACCGAAATGAGTCCGGAGCAGGTTATAGATGAGGTCAAGGCCGCAAGCCTGAGAGGACGCGGCGGCGGTGGTTTTCCTGCCGGCCTTAAGTGGGAAGCATGCCGTAATGCAACAGGTGATGCGAAGTATGTCATCGTCAACTGCGATGAGGGGGACCCCGGAGCGTATATGGACCGCTCCCTCATGGAAGGAAACCCCTACTGTGTGCTGGAGGGTCTGCTGATCGGCGCTTACGCCATAGGGGCTCACGAAGGGTATATCTATGTCCGCCAGGAATACCCGCTGGCGGTAGAAAACGTGATGGCCGCTATCAAGACCGCTGAGGAGTTCGGTCTCCTCGGGAAAAATATCCTAAGCTCCGGGTTTGATTTTATTATCAAGGTGCATAAGGGGGCCGGAGCGTTCGTCTGCGGTGAGGAGACAGCACTTATCATGTCTCTGGAAGGCAAGGTAGGCGAGCCGAAATCCAGGCCGCCATATCCTGCGGTCAGAGGGCTATGGGGCAAGCCGACCAATATCAATAACGTTGAGACATGGGCCAACATTCCGCTTGTTATCAATAAAGGTGCTGCCGAATTTACCTCAATCGGTACCGAGGGGAGCAAGGGCACCAAGATATTCTCGCTGGTCGGCAAGGTCAATAACACCGGTCTTGTAGAAGTTCCAATGGGCGTGACCTTGCGGGATATTGTCTACAAGATTGGCGGCGGCATACCCGGAGGGAAAAAATACAAGGCGATACAGACTGGCGGCCCGGCTGGCGGTTGCATGCCGGAGAGTCTCCTCGATATGGAAGTCGACTTCGACCAGTTGACCAAAGCCGGTTCGATGATGGGTTCCGGCGGCATGATCGTCCTCGATGAAGAGACCTGCATGGTTGATTTTGCCCGCTACTTCCTAGGTTTCCTTGCCGATGAGTCGTGCGGCAAATGCGTTCCCTGCCGCGAGGGTGTGAAGCAGATGCTCAATATCCTTACCAGGATAACCAGGGGGAAGGGAAAGCAGGGTGACATTGAGCTTCTGGAGGAGTTAGCCGAAGTAGCTGGCTCTGCAGCTCTTTGCGCCCTTGGCAAAGGGGCGCCGAATCCGGTGTTAAGCACGATACGCCACTTCAGGGATGAGTACGAGGCACATATTAACGACCGCAACTGTCCGGCGCTCTCCTGTAAGGAGCTGATCTCGTACTACATTGACCCGGAAAAGTGTCAGGCCTGTTTGAGCTGCGGCCGGAAATGTCCGGCCGAGGCGATTGATGGCGGCAAAAATCTGGTTCACGTTGTCATTCAGGACAAATGTACGAAGTGCGGATCATGCCTTGAAGCATGTCCTGCCCGTTTTGGTGCTGTACGCAAGATTTCCGGCGAGCCTGTTCCCGCTTCGTTGCCCCAAGAATCACGGACTATAGTCAGAAAGAGTAAACAATCATGAGCGAACTGCTATTACAGATAGATGGTAGAGAAGTCACCGCACGAGCGGGTGCAACCATTCTGGAAGCCGCTCAAAGCGTTGGAATCTCCATTCCGACACTCTGTCACCACGAGAAGCTGGAAGCGCATGGCGGTTGCCGGATCTGCTCGGTGGAAGTGGATGCCAGAGGTAGAACAAGCGTCGTTGCCGCGTGCCTCTACCCGGTTGAGCAGGATCTGGTGGTACGGACGAGAACCAGGAAGCTGGAGCGGATCCGTAAATCACTGGTCGAGATGATGATGGCTCATGCCCCTGATTCCGAGCAGTTGCAGGCTTTGGCCGTGGAGTATGGTGCAGACAAGGACCGGTACGGCAAAGAGGTCTCCTTCTGCATCCATTGCGGACTCTGTGTGCGCTACTGCGCTGAGATCAAAAAGAAGAACGCCGTTGGTTTTATCGACAGGGGGCCCAGGAAAGAGATTTGCTTTATTCCGGAGATCGCCGCCAAGGAGTGCTGGGAGTGCAAGGAGTGCTTTCCGCTCTGCCCGACGTCAGCTCTGCAGGCGGCATTCGTACTGGTAAAAGCGCTGACATCTCAGGCAGATGAACCTGAGCGGAAGGCATAGGAACAACAATGGAGGCGATATGGCAGATCATTTTCGGTATTACCTGCGGGTTCGTTATTCGGAATGCGATGCCCAGAAGGTGGCTTTTAACGCGAGGTATGCCGACTATGTCGATATAGCAACCACCGAATTCCTCCGTGCAAGCTGCCCCGACTTCGGCTTTATAGAATATCATGTCGTCAAGCAGACGATCGAATGGAAAGCCCCCGCCCGCTTTGACCAGGTTCTGGAGCTGTCGCTTTCGGTGCAGTATCTTGGTACATCATCATTTACAATCGCCACCGAAATCCGTGTCGCCGGCCAGGAACAGGTCATCACCAGGGCTGAAACGGTCAATGTTTTAATTGATGCCGAGACCATGCAAAAAGCTGCCATACCGACAGATCTCCGGGCGGCTTTGGAGAAAGGTGCTCCAGGCACGGTGACTAACCACGCCGGGTATGTCAGTTGCATGTAACTTCGCTCGTGCCCATGTGTGCTAACCCCCATTATCTTCCAGCTTCCGACCGTAGCATGAAGTGCCTTCCGAATTGCTTGAGGAGCATATCAAGCTAAAAAAGGATTTTGGTAACTTTATCCCATCTGAGTTTCAGTCCGCCGATTGCAATTTCCAAATGAAATGCGAATTTACGTGAGCCGTCAGTGACAGTTCACACTGTATCAACGGTGAAAACGACTAATGGGATGCCTCTCGGCATCCCATTACATTAGTTATTCTCTCCACCCTGTCGTCAGCTTTAAGGGCCTCCGGCGAGTTCCTTAATTGTGGGTTTCAGTATACTGCTTCAGGCAGACCCGCATACAGAGGGCAGCACACCACAGCAGGGAGCGATCCCCTTTTTATTTAGCATTCCGCCCGGGCGTATCATCCAACGGGCAGGGTAGAGAGAACAATTACGAATCAATTATTACTCTGATGATTTGAACAATTCAAGTGTTTTGTAGAAACTTTCAGCGATTCTGGAGGAAATCTGTCAAATGGCTTATTTCAGTCATCATTTTTTGAAAGCCAGAAAATGTCAAAGATTGCGGGCCATCAGAAAGGGCTTTTTCCGGTTCGGGGTGGACTTCAACCAGGACACCGTCCGCTCCGGCAACCAGTGCGGCTTCAGCCATCGGCACCACTAGAGAACGCTTTCCGGTTGCGTGTGAGGGATCAACCATTATTGGCAGATGTGATAACTCCTTGATCAAAGGGACAATCGAAAGATCCAGGGTGTTACGGGTCGCCGTTTCAAAGGTTCGAATGCCACGTTCGCAGAGAATAACCTGATCGTTTCCTTCTGCAAGAATGTATTCAGCCGCTGCCAGAAATTCCTCCACAGTGGCACTCATACCGCGCTTCAGAAGTACAGGTTTACGAATTCTTCCGACTTCGCGTAGAAGATCAAAGTTTTGCATGTTGCGGGCACCAATCTGCAGCAGGTCAGCGTACTCGGCAACCAAGCCGACATTATCAGGGCTCATAACTTCCGTCACAATCGGCATACCGCTCTCTTTGCCGGCAACGGCGAGGAGTTTGAGTCCAACTTCCCGCAACCCCTGAAACGTGTGCGGCCCGGTTCGAGGTTTAAAAGCGCCGCCCCGCAGCATATCTCCTCCGCACTTTCTGACAAAGAGCGCCGTTTTGACGATCTGCTCCCGGCTTTCCACCGCACAGGGACCGCCGATAACAACCGGACGGCATCCTCCGCCAACTCTGACACCGGCAACGTCAACTATTGTATCTTCAGGGTGGAAATCCCGTGACACCAGCTTGTAAGGTTTTGATACATGAATGACCCGCTGTACACCTGGCAGTTCAAGTATTTTACTGTCATCCACATACCCGTGGTTACCCAGCACACCGATGGCAGTTCGTTCACTCCCTGGTATCGGCTCAGCCCTAAAACCCATCTCATGCACAATTCTGGAAATCGCGTCGACATCCGCCTGAGTCGCGTTGTGGTTCATTACGATAAGCATTACAGTCACTCCATTCTATTCGTGGCGTTCTGAGAGTTTTTCCAATTTCCTCATATGATGAACGACCACCCGACTACCCTGCACTTCTATGATTCCTTCATCACTCAGCTTTTTGAATGTACGGGAAATTGTTTCGCTGGCTGTTCCGAGTCGTGACGCCAATTCACCTTTTTTTATCCCCAGGTCTATATAGGTGATTCCACCAAAGCTGGTTGAGCTTTCAGCCGCACGCCGCACGAGAAATGAGGCAAGTCGCGAGGTAACATCGGCAAAGGAAAGCTCCTCGATCTGCCGGACAAACTGGCGCAGCATGAGCGAGAGCGAAGCAACCAGATTAAGCGTAAAATTGGAGTTGTGACTCATAAGCTCCATGAAACCATGCCTGGGCAGATACAGAACTTCACCGGACTCCATTGCTCTGGCTTCCGCCGGATATTTTCCGTCGCCGAAAAAGGCCGCTTCAGCAAAGGTTTCTCTCGGTTTTACGAAATGAAGCACCTTTTCGCGACCTTCTGAAGACATCCGGCAAAGCTTGATGCTGCCTGATAGCAGTAGATAAAAGCCGGTCGCTTCCTCCCCTTCACAGAAAAGGGTTTCTCCCTTTTTAAATGAGCGGCGCACCGTAATAGCCGCCAGTTCGGCAAGGTCAGCGTCACACAACCCTGAGAAGAGAAGCGGTTTTTTTAATTGCTCGATCAGTTCCATATTTTTATTTTCCTACAAACGCCGCAATTTTATCTGCCACCTGCGATGCTGTGAAACCAAACTGCTCAGCCAGTATCTTGTCCGGTGCCGAAGCGCCGAAATGTTCGATACCGATAAACAGCCCGTCGAGCCCTATCAAGTCGCCCCACGGCATCCCCCGACCGGCTTCGAAAGCCACACGTAATATGCCTTTGGGCAGGACCTCGTTGCGATACTCTGCAGACTGGGTAAGAAACGTCTCAAGACATGGAACCGAGACTACTCGGGCTGCAATTCCCTTTGAAAACAGCGATACGGCTGCCTCCACCGCTACGTGGACTTCTGAACCGCTCGCCATTATTACCACTGCTGGCGCCGGCGCCGGAGATGAGATGACATACCCCCCTTTGAGAACATCATCAGGAGTAAATGAAGCGGGACGATCGATTACCGGTAACTTTTGGCGAGTCAGTATCAGCGCTGTCGGGCCGGCATACTTGAGTGCTGCCTGCCAGGCTAGTGCGGTTTCAACACCGTCAGCCGGGCGTATGACCTGCAAGCCGGGAATGAGGCGAAGCGATGCAACATGTTCGATCGGCTGATGCGTAGGCCCATCTTCTCCGACAAAAAAGGAGTCATGGGTAAAGATGTAAATTGCCTGTAGTCTCATCAGTGCCGACAGGCGAACCGCCGGGCGGCAATAGTCGGCAAAAACCAGAAAGGTTGCACCGTAAGGAATAAAACAGCCGTAAAGAGCCATGCCGTTGACGATAGCTCCCATGGCGTGTTCGCGAATGCCAAAGTGCAGATTGCGTCCGGCGAAATTGTCGGCCTGCACCGAAGTTGAGCCTTTGATATCGCTGTTGTTGGAGGGTGATAGGTCGGCGGAGCCTCCTACCAGCGAAGGTATCAGCTCCGCCACCTTTTGCAGTACCATTCCCGAAAGAGCACGGGTGGCGCCATCCTTACCGGCAACGGCCGCCAGCAGCTCTTCTGTCAGATTTGAAGGCAGATGCTTGTGCCACATTTCATCCCACAATTTTGCCTTTTCAGGATTGGCCGCACGCCAGGAGTCGAAACCGTGCTGCCAGGAGGCATAACTCTGCTTCAGTTCGCCAACTCTCTGCTGACAGGTACTCCGCACATCTTCAGGCACCACGAATGGCGGAGTATTCCAGGCAAGGTTGTTACGGGTGGCGATAATTTCGTCCGAGCCGAGCGGCGATCCATGAGCAGCTGACGATCCCTGCTTTGCCGGGCTTCCATAGGCGATATGAGTTGTTGCGATTATAATCGACGGCTTGCCGGTTTCACCCTTGGCAGCTGCAATTGCTGCGACGATCTGATCGTTATTGTGACCATCTATTTTCTGGACATGCCAGCCACTGGCGATGAAACGCACTTCAACATCCTCGGACCAGGCCAGATCGGTCTTACCCTCAATGGTGATACTGTTGCTGTCATAGATGTAGATCAAATTTCCCAATTTGAGGTGGCCGGCCAAGGCTGCTGCCTCGTAACTGATCCCCTCCTGCAGGCAGCCGTCCCCGCAGAGCGCGTAAACATAATGATTGATCGGCTTGAAATCCGAGGTATTGAAGCGTTCAGCCGCCATGCGTGCAGCCAGCCCCATGCCGACGCCATTTGCAAAACCCTGCCCCAGAGGTCCGGTCGTCACCTCAACGCCGACCGTATGGCCAAATTCGGGGTGTCCAGGAGTTTTGCTCCCCCACTGACGAAAATTTTTGATCTCATCCATCGAAAGGTCATACCCGAACAGATGCAGCAGAGAGTAAAGCAGCATTGAGCCATGACCGGCAGAAAGAATAAAGCGATCGCGGTTTGGCCAACGCGGATCGTCCGGATTAAATTCAAGAAAATTGCCCCACAGCGCAACTGCACAATCGGCGGCTCCCATCGGGAGACCGGGGTGTCCTGAGTTTGCCCTGTCTACGGCCTCGGCGGAGATAATTCGGACGGCATCGGCGCAGCGCCTGGCCTTCTCAGCTGAAATCATTGTCTGCTGCATCTAAGAATTCCTTTCATCCTGCTAGATTGAAAAGCTATGTAAAGTGATTAAAGCCATTGACTGAAGCGGTAAAAGGGGTGCCGTCATGATCAAGAACTGACACTCCGGGAAGGGTGGTCACTATACCAATACGGGTGACTGAAATACCACACTTTTTCGTACATGCGACAATTTTTTCACGATTGGAGCTGGCTGCGGTAAAGCAGAGTTCGTAATCTTCGCCACCGGAAAGCGCGTGATGAATCGGGATTGCGGGGAGTTGTGCCACCTGTGAGCGGAACATGCCGGAAAGCGGGAGATCGTCAATCCGGATATTTCCGCCAACACCTGATAATTTGGCAATATGGCCGAAATCTGCGATTATGCCGTCGCTGACATCTATCATTGCGGTGACTAACCTGGCTTCCGTAAGCGCCAGAGCCACTGATACGCGCGGTGTCGGATCTAGAAGACGGGAGAGCAGTTCATCTGGTGCAGTTGTGCCGTTTTCAAGCAGGCTCAATGAGAGCGCCGCATCACCGAGTGTGCCGGTCACCCAGATATCGTCATCAGGCTGAGCACCCGAGCGGCAGATAATCAGGTCAGGATATTGCTCGCCCATGATCGTTACCGAAATTGCCATCCCGGTGCGTGACGAACAGGTATCGCCACCGATCAGTGCAACATTGAATGCTGAGGCGAGCTCCAGAAAACCACGTATAAAATCATCAATAAAATTGAGAGGAAGATCTGAAGGAATCGCCACGGAGAGGAGTGCCCAGCGAGGAATACCGCCCATGGCAGCTATATCGGAAACACTGACCGCCAACGATTTGCGCCCGAGAGTATATGGCTCATGCCAGATACGCCGAAAATGGACATCCTCTAGCAGCATGTCAGTGGATGTTAACAACCGCATGCCAAGGTTAAGCGATGTGACGGCGGCATCATCACCAATTCCGGTAATAACGCTCTCATGGGGTGCCACCTGGGCAGCTATTCGGGAGATTAGACCGAATTCGCCGAGAGTGGTAAGTGGAGATTGTGATAAAGAGGTCACAGTCGGATCATTTCCCCGAAAATAATATACGCGCTATTCTGTCATTGTAACGTCACAGGCATTATTGGCAAGCAAAAAGCACCGCCTCCATCGTGAAATAATGTTGCAAGGCGTAGCCTGATATGCTATCTGTCACAAGTTTACAGACACCAAAATAATATTATTAAAAGGAGTTATACGTGAAATCTATTCCCATTACAAAACTATTTACAGCTTTCGTCTGCATGGCCGCACTTGTCGGCTGTCAGGGGGGGGCAACTTCCGGCGGTGCAAAAACTGAAGGGAAAAAAGAGGGCCAAGTACTAGCTGAAGTCAACAGTGGTAGTATCACCACGGTAGATTTTGAACGAGAGCTGAAAAATCTGCCTGAATATCTTAAAGCGATGGCTGATACTCCACAGGGGCGCAAAGAGATGCTGGACACGATGGTCATTCGTGAACTGATCCTCCAGCAGGCTTCCAAAGATGGCCTGGATAAAGGATCCGATATTGAAGAAAAACTTTACGACCTCAAAAAACGCCTGATTGTAGAATCATTCCTCAAGAAAAAAGTCGAGGTTGAGTCCAAGGTTTCTGACGAAGATATGAAGAAGTTTTATGAGCAGAATAAAGAAAAATTCAAGTCCGGTGAACAGATCAAGGCCAGTCATATTCTGGTGAAGACCGAAAAAGAAGCTAAGGATATCGCAGCACAACTAAAAGCCGGTGGTAATTTTGAGGAACTTGCAAAGAAGCACTCCGCAGACTCTTCTGCTACGAAAGGGGGCGATCTTGGTTGGTTCGGGAAGGGGAGCATGGTTCCGGCTTTCGAAAAAGCTGCTCTCGCATTAAAAGATGGGCAGGTTTCTGACGTAGTCAAATCTGATTTCGGCTACCATATCATTAAACTGACCGGTAAGCGCCCTGCCGGTATCCGCCCTTTTGAAGAGGTAAAAGAGCAGATCAAAGGCGCGATCATGCCAACCAAACAGCAGGAAATATTTCAAAAGATCAAGGAAGAGTTGAAAAAGACGGCAAAAATAACGATCAAGGAAGATGTGCTTAACAGTGTTGGCGCCAAGAAGGAAGAGCCGAAAACTGATGAGAAGAAGCCTGCAGGCGCTGCCGCACCAGCCGCTCCTGAAAAGAAATAGTGACCTGGATGATTTCAACAATGAGACATCATAATTTATTGCTATTAGCGACAAGCCTGACTCTTACGCTGTTTGCAGGATGTGCCGCTAATGAAGCCGCAGTTACAAAACTGCCGGTGGAGGCGACCATCAAGAGTGATCAGATGAGTGCATCTCCGGACGGATCAGGCAAGCATAAAGTCATTACAAATGCCATCGTTGCTGTTGTCAATGATGATATTATAACGTTGTATAACGTCAACCGCGAAGCGCAGCCAGCCTTTGCTGATGCTGAAAAAAAATCCAGCTTGAATGATTCTGCTAAGATTCAGATCCGTCGCGCGGCGCTTGATCGCCTGGTTGAAAAAAAGTTGACAGACCAGAAAATCAAGGAATTGAACGTTAAAGTATCAGAGGATGAAATTCGCCAGGCGATTGATGATGTTCGCAAACAGAATCGTCTTAATTCGCAGGAAGCACTGATAGCCGCCTTAGCTGCACAGGGTCTATCTTTTGAGCAGTACCGCAGTCAGCTTAAGGAACAGATTGAAAAACTGAAGCTGGTGAGTATGGAAGTTCGCGACAAGGTGCATGTCGCAGAAAGTGAAATGCGAGACTATTACAACGCCAACCTGCAGAAATACAGTGAAGATGAGAGTTTCCGTGCACGCCACATTTTCTTCAAGACAGGTGCGACGGCCACATCAGAGCAGATTCTGCGAGCAAAAATTACCGCCATGACTATTCTTGTCAATGCCAGGGAGGGGAGGGACTTTGCAGAACTGGCAAAGAACTTCTCAGAAGATCCGGCGGCTGGCAAAGATGGTGGAGACCTGGGTAGCTTCAAAAAAGGCGATATGCAGCCGGATCTGGAAAAAGCGATTCTCTCGTTGAAACCTAGTGAAATCAGCGATCTGGTATCAACACCGATCGGTTTTCACATCATAAAACTTGAGAGCAGGTCCGCCGGAGCGGCAAAGCCGTTTGAAAGCGTCAAAGGGGAAATTGAAGAGATCATTTACCGCAAAAAATCGGAAGAGCGCTTTAGCCAGTGGGTCAAAGAACTGCGCGGTAAGGCCACTGTTGAAGTCAGAAATCTGGATGGTCTGTTATAGCTAATCCCTGCGGCGAAGATATGCCAAAAATTCCTCGCAGGTGAGTTGCTTTTTCCGTACCAGATGTGCTATTTCGCGACTCAAAGCCAGTTTTTCACCGTCTTTCATGGATTCTTTCAGCAGAGAAAACAGGGGTGTATTGCTGCTGTACGGCACCAACCGAAGTCGCTCCTGCAGCTCGAAAGCAGACATATCTGATAGCATCTGAGAGCAAAATATCATATACACAGGGTGGATTGATGCGAGAGCAAGAGCCTCTTTGCCTGTGTACCCCTTGATTACCTCAAAGCCTATGGCTTCCATTGCCTTGGCAAGTTTATCCTCGCCACTCCTCGAAACCACCATTGACTGCAGATCCCAGGTTTCAACCTCTTCAGTCAGGCCATAGACCGCAAGTCGGCTCTGTAGGTACTGCTCGTCAATCGGCAGCGTGAAGAAACCGGCGACGGGAAACACCCCCCCCACTTTTCCCATTTCACTTAAAAAAACCGGCAGTACAGGTATATTTCGGGTGTCAGGTGAGCTTTTAATTTTCAGCAACACACCCCAACCATCGTCTGAGAACGGAGATACATCCAGAACTACCCCAAGCGGTCTTCCGGTGGCGAGATTGCCATACTGCTCAACGAGACAGGCATACCCGCCAGTTTCAAGATATGAAGAAAGTATCTCTTCACGCCCCTCCCCTGGCTTTACACCCAATATCCAGAGTTCACGCCGGGGCTCGGTTTTCTCTGCCGAAGCTGTTCCTGTCATAAGTCAAGACTCCGCCGAGTAGAGCTCAAGAATTTTTTCAATGATATTTGTTGTCGATTTACCATCAACAAAGGTTATTAATTCCACCCTGCCGCCGTACGATTCTACAATTTCACGCCCAACGACGCCATCCAGCGCATAGTCCCCACCCTTGGCAAGAATATGCGGTTTTAGTGCAGCGATCAGCTTAAGTGGAGTATCCTCCTCAAAGACGGTAACATAATCAATACAATCAAGAGCGGCCAACAGATGAGAGCGCTCATCTTGATCAATCAACGGCCGTTTAGGCCCTTTAAGGCGACGCACGGAGGCATCACTGTTGAGACCCAGCACAAGCATGTCGCCAAGGCTTCTCGCTTTTTGCAGATATTTTACATGTCCGGCGTGCAGCAGATCAAAGCATCCATTGGTAAAAACTACCCGTTTTCCCCTGTTTTTCTCAGCCTCTATCAATGTGGAGAGCACATCCAGGCTCTTAATTTTAGCATGGCTGTCCTTATGGGTGTGTGAAACAGCATCAATAATTTCCTGCGGGGTAACAATGGAAGTCCCCAGCTTACCAACGGCTATGCCGGCGGCTATGTTAGCCAGTCGCGCTGATTCAGCCATACTGTAACCTGAGGCGATGCCTAATGCAACGGCTGCCAATACGGTATCCCCGGCGCCGGAAACATCAAAAACTTCTCGGGCCACTGTGGGGATATGAACAACTTCGCCCCCCTTGGAAAAAAGTGACATTCCCTCTTCACTACGAGTTATCAGCAGATGTTGCAATCCGGTCGCATTCATTATGACACTCGCTGCCTGCGCCAGAGTCTCCGTATCCGTAATGATTACTCCTGACGCAGCCTCAGCCTCCTTGCGGTTTGGAGTCAGCAGCGTTGCTCCGGCATAGCGGCTGTAATCTGAACCTTTCGGGTCAACGAGAACGGGAATACCTGCCATAGTGGCAGCTGATATCGCAGCAGCAATTACCCTCGGAGTCAAAACTCCCTTGTTGTAATCTGAAAGGACGATAACATTATATTCACCTGTATGGAGAGCTATCCAATCGGAAAGCTTCTGTTCAAAGGCTACAGATACCACTTCCCGCGATTCACGATCAATTCTTACGATCTGCTGATTCGCCGCTACGACCCTTGTTTTGCGGCTCGTGCGCCGAGCCTTGTCCTGAAAGACTGCCTGCGTGTTTATATGCTGGTGCTTGAACTGTCCAAGCAACTCGCGGCCATTCTGATCGTCGCCAACCACGGAACAGACCGAAACCTGTACACCGAATGCCGCCAGATTGTGCACAACATTACCTGCGCCACCCAGGCGCAGTTCCTCGCGGACTACATCAACAACCTGAACCGGTGCCTCGGGTGAAATACGATCAGCTCTCCCCCAGAGGTACTCGTCAAGCATCAGATCACCGACAACCAGACAGCGGATACCGGCGCAACGGGCAAAAAGGGTTTCAACAGTCAGACGTTCCACAGCTCCCCCTGGAAGTTATTTGGCAAAAAGAGTTTTTTCAAGCAGATCACAAACGATATGGATGATTGTGATATGTCCTTCCTGAATCCGGGGCGTGTCATCTGAAGGCACGACCAGCGCAAGATCGCAGTAATCCTTGATACTGCCGCCATCTTTTCCGAGCATGCCAACAGTACCACACCCCATTTCACGCGCCAGTTCCAGTGCCTGCAGGACATTAGTAGAATTTCCGCTGGTCGAAATCCCGACAACTAGGTCTCCCGCTGTTGCCAACGCCTCAATCTGACGCCGGAAGACCTTGTCAAAACCGTAATCATTGCCGATAGCGGTCAGAATAGAGGTATCAGTCGAGAGCGCTATCGCTGGCAGGGCTCTCCGCTCCATCTTGAAACGACTGACTATTTCCGCAACAAAATGCTGTGCATCCGCAGCCGATCCGCCATTCCCCATCACCAGCAGTTTACCACGCTGAGCAAATGTTTTGACAAGCAATGTCACCATTGCGGCGATAAGTGGCGGCATCTCCAGCTCAATCTTGGTAATGATATTCCTATGAGACGCTAATTGTGTTGTAATTTCCGTTATCATGGTATCGCTCCTGATGACATCTGCAGTTGATTTTGATTGGCTACAAAACTATTGAAAAGTTCGTCACAAGAGATGGCTGCTTCCATGCTGGGAAAGAGTACACCGCTGCATCCCTTTACAGCAAGCAGATCGGGTGACTCTCTCCGTAATACCGAAATATTCCGTTGAAGGCTCTTGAGAGGGAATAACATGGATAACGGAAGCAATTCTATTCCAGTATGCAGGGCATTCCATCCCCTTTTACGAAAAAACGAATGTTGACTACGATGCAGCAGTAATGTGAACCGATGCCCCTGACGGGCAGCATTTAAAATAACGGCAACGGTATCGGCAAGTGCTTCCGGCTCAGATTCCGCGCCAAAATAAACGCAATAATGACGGTCTATCCCCCACTTGGAAATATACGCAGATCGGCTGTTCTGTATCATCTCATTTCGCCGTTGCAGTGAACCGAAATGCTGACCCGTATTACAGATCAAACTGCAACGACCAGTGATGAAGGTTCGATAACCAAATGCAGTGACACGCCGTACGTAATCACGCAAACACCAATCCGCTCCGTCAAGAGAATCATCAAACAAGCCGGCCACCATGCGCATCTCAGTACGAACCAGGAGCGTTGCAAATGAGACTGTGCAGCTTTCCATCCCCTTGCATCCATGCTTGAGAGTCGGCAATTTTGGGGCAGCTACTCCACTGAATAAAGGTGAGACAATCCCTGCATCGGTTGCTTCCGCTGTGCTTACAAGTGTTTGCAACCATCCGGAACACACCGTCACATTTGGCCTGACGATAACTGTATAATCACCATCGGATCGTGCCAAACCGAGATTGATAGCAGCAACCAGTCCGATATTCCGTTCAGACTTAATAAACAGACCCCGCTCCCCCATTGACTCGGAGAACTCCTCCAGCATGAGTTCCGTCTCACGGCTGCTGCCATTATCAACGACAATAAGACGCACATCTTCGGAGTATGCAAGTATCGCTGAAATGCAGGCACGGGCTTCAAACGGGTTATTCCAGACAGGAACAACGATATCAACGGAACTAGCCATTTTACTTATGTTTTTCCTTGTTCATGTTGTGAAATAGAACTGACTCAGGGGAACAGCGCCAGACCTTCCAGTCCGGCTGTTTCCGGAAAATCGCACAGCAGATTCATGTTCTGCACCGCCTGACCGGAGGCTCCTTTTACAAGGTTATCGATAGCGGAGATGATAATGATTCGTCCGGTACGCGGATCGACGAGTGGAGCGATATCGCAGAAGTTAGAGCCCCGTACAAAAGCAGTGGAGGGGAGATTGCCATTAGTCAAAACCCGCACAAACGGCTCACTCTCATAGAAATCAAGGTACAGCTCGGCAAGCATTTCGTTGCTGACGGGTGTAGAAGGTGTCGCGTAAATCGTAGAAAGAATGCCTCTGTCCATTGGGGCGAGGTGCGGCGTGAAAGTGATTTTCAACGGTTCTCCGGCTAACAGTGACAGTTCCTGCTCTATCTCCGGAGTGTGGCGATGCACTCCGCCGACCCCGTACGCCTTATATCCTTCATTTACTTCGCAATACAGGCTGTCGACTTTGGCGGAACGCCCGGCTCCGGTGACTCCGGAAGCGGAATCTGCGATAATGCTTGACAGATCAATCACCCCTTTTTTCAGCAGCGGAGCCAGGCCGAGTATGATGCTGGTCGGGTAACAACCTGGATTTGCCACCAGTTTTGCCACCCTGATCTTATTCCGCCTGATCTCCGGTAGGCCATAGACCGCCTTCTTCAGGTTGGCCGGATTCAAGTGCGGTTCGTACCATTGTCCATAGACAGCCGGATCGGAAAGCCGGTAATCAGCCGACAGGTCGATGACCTTTTTACCTAGTTCAAGGAATGTCGGCACGACTTCCATGGCCGCTTTGTGCGGCAGTGCCGTGAAGATTATATCCGCTTTTTCTGCAACCCGAGCCGGTTCCAGATTTTCCAGCACAAGCTCGCACCGCCCCCTGAGGGTAGGGAATACTTCAGAAATACGTTTGCCGGCACTCTGCTCTGAAGTCAGACAGGTAACGGCCACCTCCGGATGGCAATGGAGAATGCGGATCAATTCCAGCCCGGTGTAGCCGCTGGCGCCAACAATAGCAATTTTCAACATGGATAGGTCTCCTTCTGAGAAAGGTTACCTATCCTGCCACACCGCCGCCCGTTTGGCAACAAAAGCGGTTAGCCCTTCCACCGCGTCATGGGTCGCCATTAACTCTTCCAGGTACATCTTCTCGACAAATTCAATCTTGGCGCGGATACGCTGCATTGCATCACTCCGGACGGCGCGCACTGCAAAGCGGAGCGTGCTTGCGCTGACCGGCGCCAGGTGCTGGTCAAAATAGTCAAGCGCAGCCTGATCGGGGTCTTCAGCAACGACATTGACCAGACCGATCCTCAAAGCCTCCTCGGCGGTGATACTTCTGCCGGAAAAGAGCATATCCTCAGCCCGGGCCTGGCCGATGCGTTCCGGCAACAGGCAGGAAGCCGCCGGGGCAAATACCGCCAGCTTGATCTCCGGCTGCCCCAGCATGGCACCAGGTGCGGCAAAGATCAGGTGTCCGGCGGCAGCAACTTCAAGGCCACCCCCCAGACATTGGCCACGCACGGCCACCAGTACAGGCACAGGACTCTCTACTAGTTGGAGCACCAGTGCGTGCAGAGATTTCAGCATCTGGGCGCACGAATCTGGGAGATGTTCCTCGACGCTGGCGCCGAAACTGAAATGCGGACCTTCAGACGAGAGCAGCACGGCTCGCAGATGCGGCCTAGACAGATGCTCGTCAAGCGCTCCTCGCAGGGCAGCGATCATTGAGGCATCAACGATATTGGCCTTAGGGCGGGCCAGTGTCAGGCGGAGCAGTTTGCCGTCGCGTTCCATTGAAACTTTAAGAGGACTGTCACTCATAGTAGATTTCTCCTTTTACTGTTTGGGAACCAGGATCGCACGCCTGGTGAGCTTGTGTTCATGGGCAGCGGTAAAAACCTGATTGATGTCATCAAGTGGATACTTTTCAATAAACGGTGCCAGCGCAATTTTACCATCCAGCACCAGGTCGAGTGCTGCAGGATACAGTTCTGTCAGGCAGCCCCAGTTACCGAGTGCGCGGGCGTGGAAAGCCATCAGATTTGAGAGGCGCAGTTCCAGTTTATCCATGGTGAAACCGACTACCGACATGGTCGCTCCGTACGTCATGAGGCTATATGCGGTCTCCTGACCGATCGCTGTTCCGGAGCATTCAAAAATTTTCCAGCAGAATTGAGCCTGCCCCTTTTCCTTGACAAACGCGGTGATGACTTTTTTCATGTCACGCCACTGAACCTCACTGGCATTGATGGTCAATCCGGCACCATAGTTGGCCATATTGTCAAGCTTGGCCTGATCAACGTCGATGGCGATCACCGTTGCCCCCATGGCATGGGCGATCTGAACTGCGTAGCCACCAACGCCACCGATCCCTACGACAATCGCCAGATCGCCCGGCTGAACTTCGGCCTGAACAGCCGCCTGGTACGGTGTGGTCACGGCATCGGCGACAACTGAAATGTCGGCCAGTGAAAGATTGGCCGCTTTCAGCTTCTGCTCGTCTACCGGGCAGAGACCGCGGGCCGGAACGATAATATGACTGGCAAAACCTCCCTGAATATCATTGCCCGGCATCTGCTGTTTGCGACATATCGTGCCGTGGCCGGAAAGGCACAGTTCGCATACTCCGCACGGCATGACTGCCGGTATCAGCACAGCCTTATCCTGCCACGCCTCAGCACCGGCCCCTGCGGCGACCACCCGGCCGCTGATTTCATGCCCCAGCGTCAGAGGCAATGGATGGTTGAAGCGGACGCCGTCATAATAATAACCAAGGTCGGTGTGGCAGACGCCGCAACCGGCAACTTCCACTACCACCTCATCTGCTGCCGGAGCAGGCAGATCAAAAGTACTCTTCGCCATAGGTTCACCTGCGGCGGTCATAGACCAACGATACGCTGTAGCTGACATAAATAAATCCTCCCGTTCTGTTGTTTTTCAGAATATGTAGTGATGCGTCATCAAACCCGCTCGATAATCAGTGCTATTCCCTGGCCGACGCCGACACACATGGTGCAGAGGGCGTAGCGGCCGCCGCTCCGCTGTAGATGGTACATGGCGGTGGCGGCCAGCCTGGCACCGCTCATTCCCAACGGATGCCCCAGGGCGATTGCGCCGCCGTTCGGATTGACGTGGGGAGCGTCATCCGGCAGCCCAAGGTCGCGCAGCACCGCCAGAGCCTGAACGGCGAACGCTTCATTCAGTTCAATAACGTCCATCTGCTCAAGCTTTAGTCTGGCCAAATCCAGCACCTTACGTGTTGCCGGCACAGGTCCTATCCCCATTATGCGGGGTGCCACGCCGGCAGTGGCCATGGCAACAATACGAGCCTTCGGTGTCAGGCCGTTTTGCTTTGCCGCCGCTCCGGATGCTATCAGGAGAGCGCACGCCCCGTCGTTGACACCGGAAGCGTTACCTGCCGTCACCGAGCCATTGGCCTTGAACGGCGTTTTCAGAGCGGCCAGGTCGGCAAGGGTTGTTTCCAGCCGCGGATGCTCGTCACAGTCGATATTCAGGTCACCCCCCTTACGCCGGGGAATAACGACAGGAATTATCTCGTCTTTAAAATTTCCTGCGGCAAGCGCCTGAGCAACCCGCTGCTGGCTGCGCAGCGCGAAAGCGTCCTGATCGCCCCGCAGAATGTTATAGTCAGCGGCAAGGTTTTCGGCGGTTTCCGGCATGGAATCGATACCGTACTGATCCTTGATGAGCTTATTAGCGAAACGCCAGCCGATGGTTGTGTCATAAAGCTGAACGTCACGTGAAAACGGCGTTGTCCCCTTGCCGAAAACGTATGGTGCTCTCGACATACTCTCGACACCACCGGCAATCAGCAGCCCAGCCTCGCCACTTTTGATCGCCCGCGCAGCGGTGCCTACGGCGTCAAGACCCGAACCGCAGAGTCGGTTTAAGGTCACGCCCCCCGCAGTTTGTGGAAGACCGGCCAGCAGGACGGCCATGCGAGCGACATTACGGTTGTCCTCACCCGCCTGATTGGCGCAGCCGTACATGACTTCGTCAACTCTCTCCCAATCAACAGCGCGGTTTCTCTCCATCAGCGATTTGATAGGAAGCGCTGCCAGGTCATCCGTCCGAACGCCGGATAGACAGCCGCCGTAGCTGCCGATCGGGGTGCGGACTGCATCACAGATGTATGCTTCAGTCACAGCCATTGCTCTTCTCCTTATGGACTTATTATTTACTCAGATAGCTGATTGCCCGATCTATGCCGTCCATGTTTAAGGAGTACATCTGGCCTTTCATCAACCGCTCAATTATCTGAACCGATTCCGCATATCGCCATTCAATCTGTGGTGCAGGATTAATCCAGACCACTTTCCGGAACTGATCAAGAATACGCCCCAGCCAGACC
>Ga0194060_10000413_pt1 | contig 31287 bp, 31 predicted proteins | sample SepL225m_MetaG_FD_163427 | JGI IMG/M metagenome (GOLD analysis project Ga0194060, IMG submission 163427) | Anoxic zone freshwater microbial communities from boreal shield lake in IISD Experimental Lakes Area, Ontario, Canada - Sep2016-L222-5m | ecosystem: Environmental > Aquatic > Freshwater >...
CCCATGATGCCTCATCAGATAGATTTTCTACCAATGCGTGTGCTTCAATTTTTATGTTTTGTGCATACATATTTCATTCTCCTTCCCAGCGTTGTCCGGTTTGGTCTTTGCATTCAGCTCCCCTCCTGTTTTTAAGGAGGGGTTGGGGGTGGTCGCCTTTGTCTTTAATCAATTCAGGGATAAAAAACAAAAGTCAAAAGCCAACCACCCCCCAACCCCCTCCTTAAAAACAGGAGGGGGAGGCTAAAATCTCCATTCAGATGTTTTTTGGTAAACTATTTCGCAGTAAGCAAAAACCTAACCGGACAACACTGTCTCCTTCCATATATATGTGCCGCCACCAAGCCCGTTGCGTCTCACAATAAACCCGTTCAACGGCAACCTGCCAATACCACTCACTCCTCCACACCCAACTCCACATCCCTTACCGACCCAGCAATTTGCAGAGAGTGACTGTAATTAAACCGACTTGACCTGAAGCTGCCGCTGGTGCCGCATGACCGGTGCAAGCGCCCTCAAAGCTTCGGCAACGGTCATTGCATCCGGAAAAACATCAAGAATGTCGGGAGGTATCACCACCACATTGGTTCCTTCTGCATACCGCTTCGCAGTAACACCACGAACGGCATTCGAAAAATCGTATTCGGGCTGAAGGGTATCACGATTGTTGACTCTGGTTTTTTGTGAATTATTTTTGTTCATAAAGGTTCCTTTCATGGCGGGTGGCGATACGAGCAGATATTATACGAGTATGCGGTGGACGTTCTGCAAAAGCTACTACAAGGAGACGCCGTTGGACGGAAAATCCCATGACCAGAAAACGCTGTTCATCATCAGAATGTTTCGGATCATCCATGAGAAGCGAAAGCGGATCGCCAAATACGGTTGTGGCTTCATCAAAAGAGACTCCATGCTTTGTCAGGTTTGATGAAGCTTTTCGCGAATCCCACTCAAAAACATAGCCCATTCAATGCCCCCGTTCAACAACAACCTGCAAAACCCACTCACCCAATTAGAAAAATGCGGGGTCAGAAAAATGCGGGGTCAGGCTTCCAAGATTGCAAGTTGGTAGGTCGCGTTAGTTTCATCAACGCGCCGTTTTCCTTTTTGCCTCCCACCCACCACAAAACACGCTTTCAATCTTCAGAAAAATGCACTCGCACATACCCTACTTCTCAACCATATAAACCGCATCGCCTTCAGCAATATGCAAACCAGCCCCGTCAGAAAATGGTTCAAAGACAACCCGCACACGTGCATGGAGCGCTTCAGCAACGCGTCGCAACATTCTGAGGGAATGTCCTTCATAACCGCTCGACTCAAGACGACTTATCTGCTGCTGAGAAGTTTTGAGGAGTCTGGCAAGTTCTTTCTGAGACAACCCGGCTTTTTTACGCAGTGCCGTAATCTGAAGCGCCACATCCCAAGCTTCTCCAGCCTGTTCAAACAATCCTGCAAAAACGGGATCTCTCATCTGTTCGTCAAGGTACAAATCAAAATTGGTTTTATTCATTATCTCACCCTTGATAGCCAATCATTCATCCGGTCTTGTGCGGTTTAAGGTCGCGGAGCGGAATAGCCTGCCCTTTATTTCTGATACCATGCAGCGTAACAATACGGCGACCCTTCATGAAAAACCACAGTACACGGGTGTTGAGCTTACCGACGTGACGCAATTCAAGCAAACCATCTCCAATTGCTTTTGTTAGTGGCTCCTTGTGATACTGGCGATTTCGTAGTTTCGCCAGACCGGCAAGGATAGCAGCAAATTCGTCAGGATCGCTTATCTTCAACTCTTCCAGAAAATCTTGGACGGGACAATTTCCTGTTTCAGTTTCGTAAAACTCTACCGTGAAATCAGGATTCATGCAACACCAATTTTGATGTATTTGTTTGACTTAGAAAACCAGGGACACTTCTCGGTTTTCTCAAACTTTTACTACCAAACCCGTTGCTTCTCACAATAAACCCGTTCAACGGCAACCTGCAAAACCCACTCACCCCACCCCGCCCATCACAACAACGCAAACACAAAGCAGATTTTCTATCCGAACTAAAACACACTCGCAAGAACCTGCTTCTCAATAATGTTCACAGATTGAGATGAACTCGCATCGCATCGTTGATCCGGGTTTGGAGACTTCCTTCAAATATATCCCCCAGGCAGTTTATCAGGCGCTGTTTGGATATAGTCCGAATCTGGTGGGCAAGTACAATTGAGTCGGCATCCAGACCGGCGGCTCCCTTTTTCAGCAGAGCCTCGTTGGGGTAAACATTGCGGCCAGTTTTCAGCGAAGTTAAGGGGAGGATTGTGACAACCGGCATGACACTGTTTGTAGTTTCGTCGCTGATGACCAGGACGGGACGTTTCCCCTGCTGCTCCGAGCCTGTCACCGGATTTAGGTCGGCCATAAAAACAGACCATTTGTAATTCATGGCACAGCCTCATTGTCAGTATGCACAAACGCCTGCTGAATCTCCATAACATCTGCCATAAAAAGCGGATCATTCCCCGCAGCAAACAGTGCACCCCGTATTTTCTCCTGACGCAGACGAGCAAGTTCTTCTCGGATTGAACGCTCCACAAAAGCACTCAACGATTTAAAATGATTGTTTTTCACATAATCCCGGGCATCCTGCAAGACTCCATCATCAATTGCAAAGGTTGCTTTTACAGACATGGCTGGCCTCCTATATGGTAATTTATACCAACGTTATGCCATACTAAAACAGGTGTCAAGTGTTTCGTTCGCTTCAAGCCAGGTCGCATCTCACACAAAAGCGAACTACTTCATAACCGTGAATATCAAAAAAGGGCGACCCCATATAAGGCCGCCCTTTTTTCAGAGTTGCAGTTGAAATAAACCTGTTAGATCAGCCTTACAGCCTGCTGGGCGAAATCGAGGATGAAGGAGGGAACAATTCCCGGAATCAGTGATCCGGCTACAGCAATTATCAACGCCAGAGCGATCGGAGCGGTAACCTGTACCCAGTCGTACTCTTCCGTCGGATCCTTCATATACATATAAACCATAACACGCAGATAGTAATAGACCGACGCAGCACTGTTAAGCACACCGATGATAGCGAGCCAGATGTACCCCTGCTGTACAGCACCGGAGAAGAGGTAAAACTTGCCGATGAATCCAGCCGTAGGGGGCATGCCGGCCAGAGAGAAGAGAAACACGGTCATTGCGACCGCCAGAACCGGGCGCTTGAAGCCGAGACCTTTGAAATCCATCACATTGCCGTTTGTCTCACCCTTTTTGCCGATAAGGATAACAATGGCAAAAGCACCGATGTTCATGAATGCGTAGGAAAGCATGTAGAAGAGAATACCGGCCGTTCCGGTGCCGTTCCCTGCCGCGAAACCGACCAGGCAGTAGCCAGCGTGAGCGATTGAGGAGTAGGCGAGCATACGCTTGATGTTGTCCTGGCGGAGAGCTGTGATATTTCCCACTGTCATGGTCATCACGGCGATAATCCAGAGGAGCTGGCTCCACTCTACCTGCATTGTAGGCAGGGCGACCAGAAGGATTCTGAGGGCAGCGGCAAAACCGGCTGCTTTTGGACCTGCCGACATGAAAGCGGTCATCGGGGTCGGAGCCCCTTCATAGACATCAGGCGTCCACATATGGAAAGGGGCGGCTGCAATCTTGAAGAGAAAACCGGTCAGCATGAGAAGCATACCGGCCAGGAGGAGGATATTGGAGGATGGGATTGTCATCTGTCCGACAACGGCGGCGATCTTGTTAATACGTGTCGATCCGGTTGCACCATAGATCAGAGCCATGCCGTAGAGCAGAAAACCGGTCGAGAAAGCACCGAGCAGGAAGTATTTGAGACCCGCCTCGTTCGACTTTTTGTTGGCGCGGTTAAATCCGGCCAGCACATAGAGGGATACCGACATCACCTCAAGACCTAAAAATATCGTCATCAGGTCTGTGCCGGACGCCATCAGCATCATCCCAACCACCGTGAACAGTATCAGCGGATAGAGTTCGCCATGATTGCACCCTTCACGCTCCATGTACTGATCCGAGATGAGAACAGCCAGACCGGCGGCAACCAGAAAGATGATTTTAAAGAAGGTAGCGAAGTTATCCAGCACAACAGAACCGCTGAAGCTTTCGATATGACCGCCCCATCCTGAACCTACAAGCAGTGCCGTCAAGACAATACCGATAAAGCTCAAGTGAGCCAGGTATGCCTTCTCTCTGCCGGGCAAGAATACATTGATCAGCAGCAGTACCATGGCCAGAACGGAGAGGAAAATCTCCGGCAGGATCGGCGTCATATTGACGACTGGAATTGAAATGTCCATCTAAAATATCCTCCGGTCGGGTTGACTCGTAATTAGTTTAATCATTTTAGTGCGTATTTGCAGTCGGTGCAGTTGGAGCCATACCGGGATGTCCGGCAGGCATCTGTCCACCTGGGTGACCGGCAGGCATCTCAGTGCCAGGGTGACCGGCAGGCATTTCCATTCCGGGGTGGCCGAGCGGCATGGCAGGGGGCATCACTCTGACATTCATGGATGCGGGGCGCACCTGAGCAACAAGCTTCTTGATTGCCGGATCCATCTTATCTATGACCGGCTTGGGATAGATACCCATGACAAAGATAAGAACGATCAAGGGCACCATAATTGTGATTTCACGGGCATTTAAATCGAGCAGTTTTTGATTTTTCGGGTTATCCAGTTGACCAAACATGACACGCTGGAAGACCCAGAGCATATAGACAGCCGAGAGGATAACGCCGCTTGTTGCGACAACAGTCCACCATCTGAGCTGGCTCTCAAACGCACCGATCAGAATAAGGAACTCGCCGACAAAACCGTTGGTGCCGGGGAGACCGACCGAGGAGAATGTTACGATCATGAAAATGGTGGCAAATATCGGCATCTGCTTAGAGAGACCACCAAAATCGGTAATCAGTCGGGTGTGCCGGCGTTCGTAAATGAAGCCGACAATAAGGAACAGTGCTCCGGTTGAGACGCCGTGATTCAGCATCTGAAGCATCCCCCCGGTTATCCCTTCCACATTGAAGGCAAAGACCCCCAGCATGACAAAGCCGAGATGTGCGACAGATGAATAGGCGACAAGCTTCTTGACGTCCTCCTGTACCATCGCAACCAGTGCGGCGTAGATGATACCGATAACTGCCAGTGTTGCGATCAGCGGCGCAAATTTGTGAGCCGCCTCGGGAAAGAGTGGTATGGCAAAACGAACGTACCCGTAGGTACCCATTTTCAGAAGGACAGCGGCCAATATAACGGAACCGGCTGTCGGCGCTTCGGTGTGGGCATCCGGTAACCAGGTGTGGAGCGGAAACATCGGCACCTTGATGGCGAAGGCGAAAGCAAAAGCGAGGAAGAGCCATATCTGTGTTGCCATATCAAGTTTAAGGGTGAAGAAGTGGAGCAGACCAAAATCGGTGATACCGGCCTGCATCCCCTTGAAATAGAGGAAGATTAATGCGACCAGCATCAGCAGTGAGCCGACCATTGTATAGATGAAGAACTTGACTGCAGCATAAATTTTGTTCTTGCCCCCCCAGATACCGATCATGAAATACATCGGGATCAGCATTACTTCCCAGAAGATGTAAAAGAGGAACAGATCAAGCGAGATAAAGGCGCCCAGCATACCGGTTTCAAGGAGCAGCAGGCAGATCATGTACTCCTTGACCTTCTCCTCAACCGCTGTGTATGTCGAAAGCACAGCGATCGGCATGATGAAGGTTGTCAGAATAACCAGCCAGAGACTGATTCCGTCGATACCTATGTTGTAGCGCATGACGAATGGACCGGCTGCAATCCAAGGCATATTTTCGACAAACTGGAACTCTGCGTTAGTCTGGAATCCGCAGAGAAGACCTATTGAGACCATGAAGGTTACCAGTGTAATCGCGAGGGTCACATTCCTAAGCACGCCCTTGCTCTCCTTGGGAATGAACAGAAGTAGCAGGACACCCAGTATCGGCAGGAATGTCGTCAGGCTCAGTATGTTACTCATGAATTCGTGCTCCTTTATACAAAGTGCTAATGATTGGTTATTTGAAGAGGTAGTAACCGAGAATAACGACAACGCCCAGCGCCATTGATGCCGCATAATTATGGATGTAACCGGACTGCATGAAGCGGAATATTCCGCTGAATCCCATTACCACGTTGGCGACGCCATTGACGACCCCGTCAATCACAACAACATCAAATCCCTTCCAGAGGAACTGACCAAGCGCTTTACAGGGGTTGACAAAAAGGTAGTCGTACAGTTCGTCAACGTACCATTTGTTAAAGACAGCTCGGTGCAGAGCGGGGAAAGTTGCAACGAACCTGCCGGGCAGCTCGGTATTTTTTACGTACATCGTAAAAGCTATTCCGATGCCGATTACAGCAACTACAACAGACAGCAGCATCAAACCCCACTCAAGCGCATGGCTGAAATGAGCGCCAGTATGGGCATATGTCGCTCCGTAATGGTTTGCCTGCTCAAAAACCGGGTCGAGCCAATGCTCAAAATAGTTCGGGAGCATCCCCATCAGTTTCGGCATGCCAAGGTAGCCACCTACGACCGCCAGGAAGCCGAGCACCATCAGAGGGATTGTTATGGTCAGCGGAGATTCGTGCAGATGATCCTTCGCCTTTGGATTGATACGACACTCGCCGAAGAAGGTCATGAAAACCAGGCGAAACATATAGAAGGCGGTGAAGCAGGCGGCTATCGCCCCTGTTCCCCAGAGGACGATGTTCAGTCCGCCGTGGTAAGGGTTGGCAAAAGCCTGCCAGAGGATCTCGTCCTTGGAGAAGAACCCTGAAAAACCGGGTATACCGGCGATGGCGATAGTTGATACCAGAAAGGTGATAAATGTGATCGGCATTGCTGACTTGAGACCACCCATGTTGCGCATATCCTGGGCATCGTCGTGTGAGTGAATCTTATGCAGGGCATAATGCATGGAGTGGATGACAGCGCCGGAACCGAGGAAGAGGCATGCCTTAAAGAAGGCGTGTGTCATCAGGTGGAAGATACCGGCCGAAAAAGCGCCGACCCCCATCGCGAGGAACATGAAGCCAAGCTGTGAGACGGTTGAATACGCCAGAACACGTTTTATATCGTTCTGGGCTGTGCCGATTGTAGCGGCAAAAATTGCGGTAGCGGCACCAACAACAGCAATCACCATCATTGTTTCAGGCGATTTGACAAACACAAAGCTCATCCTGCCGATCATATAGACACCGGCGGTAACCATCGTGGCGGCGTGGATCAGGGCGGAAACCGGGGTCGGGCCTTCCATCGCATCTGGAAGCCAGGTAAAGAGCGGTATCTGTGCCGATTTTCCGGTTGCTCCGACGAAGAAACATAATGTGGCAACCGTCACAACACCGCCGTAGGGGAGAAGGTGCGAAGCCGCTTTTATTTCGGTGAAATTGATTGTCCAGATATTGTGGTTGCTGCCGAACCACCAGTAGAGGGTGAAAAGGCCGATCAGGAAGCCGAAGTCGCCGACCCTGTTCATGACAAAAGCTTTCTTGGCTGCGTCACCGGCTGATTTTTTATGGAAGTAGTAGCCGATAAGAAGGTAGGAGCAGAGACCGACCCCCTCCCAGCCGATGAACATCACCAGCATGTTGTTGCCGAGTACGAGAAGGAGCATCGACATGCAGAAGAGGTTTAAATATGCGAAAAATCGGTAGAAACCCTCTTCTCCATGCATATAGCCGATCGAGTAGAGGTGGATCAGCGAACCGACGCCGGTTACCACCATGATCATTACCACGGAGAGAGGATCAACCAGAAATGCCATGTCAGCCTTGAAACTTCCTGAGTGGATCCAGGGGAACATCACCTTTTCAAATACCCTCTGCTCCGGCGGAAGTCCGACCATCTGCATGAGAATTCCGCACGACACGAGGAATGAGAGGAAAATTGCCGCCGTACCAATAACGCCAATCAACGCCTCATTCTTGATCTTTTTCCCGAAGAGTCCATTGATAAGAAATCCAATGAGCGGAAAGAGCGGGATCAGCCATACGTTGTCAAACATGTAAGACTCCTTTTATACAATCGTTAAACGTTTTCTGAGATAGTTAAAAAAATGTGCTACCACTTCATCAGGTTGACATCTTCCACGTCGATCGACTCCTTGTTGTTGTAGAAGGAGATGATGAGAGCAAGGCCGACAGCCGCTTCTGCAGCGGCAACCGTCATGACAAAGAAAACAAATATCTGACCGTCAAGGTTGCCCAGGTAGCGGGAGAACGTCACAAAGGTAAGATTAACGGCATTCAGCATCAGCTCTATGCACATGAAGATGACGATGGCGTTTTTGCGGGTCAGAACACCGATGGTGCCGATCGCAAAGAGTATGGCGCTGACTATCAGATACTTTTCCATAAATATACCTCTTAGATTTTTTTCTTGGCCAGAATGACAGCGCCGATAATCGCCACCAGCAGAAGTATGGAAGTGATTTCAAACGGCAGCAGGAAATTTGTGAACATCTCCCTGCCGATCAACTCGGTATGTCCAACCTGCCTGATAGCCTGAACGCTGTACGGACCGGTGGGGGGAGCAGCCTGACCCTTCATCAGCATGAAGAGTGCATTTAACAGCGTGAAGAAGCCTATGATAGAGGCGAACACCATCTGGTGGAAATGTTTCTTGGTCGCGTCTACCCTTACATTTAAGAGCATGATGGTAAAAACCATCAGTACCATGATCGCCCCTGCATAAACCATTACCTGCACGGCAGCCATGAAGGGAGCATCCAGCATGACGTAGAAGGTTGCCAGACAGAAAAAGGTCATGATGAGCGCCAGAGCGCTGTTGATCGGGTTCTTTAAGGTGACCACTAAAATTGACGATACAAGAGCCACCAGGGTTATAATAAGGAAGAAAAGGGTTTCCATGCACTGCTCCTTTATTTCTTTTCTAAGAGGCGTTCTTTTGAGTAAATAAAATCTTTACGGCTGTAGTTGGCAAGTTCAAACTCCTCCGTCATACGGACTGCATCGACCGGACACGCCTCAACGCAGTAACCGCAGAAGATGCAGCGAAGCATGTCGATCTCATATACTGAGGCAAACTTGTCATGATTGGCATCCTCCCCCGCCTCAACCGTGATGCACTTCGCAGGGCATACTGTCGGGCAGAGGTAGCAGGCCACACATTTCGCCTTGTCGTGAGATACATTCAGCGCATGAAGGCCACGAAAACGTGCCGCCACCTTTGGTCGTTCAGTCGGATACTGCAGCGTCACCGGCTTCATGAACATATGTTTGAACGTAATTTTCATGCCGTTTATAATCGGTGTAATCGGATTCATATATCCATCCTCGTCTCTTTAATAACGTTACCCGTGAAGCGTATTACTTTATAAAATACCCAATGACTCCAGTCACAATTATGTTTACCAGCGCGACCGGAATAAAGACCTTCCAGCCGAGATGCATCAACTGATCGTAGCGGTAACGGGGGAGTGTGGCGCGGATCCACATGCAGACAAACATCAGGAAGTAGACCTTTGCAACAAAATAGACCGGTCCCAGGATAGGGAATGCAACAGCCAGGGGACCGTTCCATCCACCCAGAAAGAGTGTGACGGTGAGGGCGGAGACTGTCACCATATTGGCGTATTCAGCCATGAAGAACATCGCGTATTTCATGGAGGAGTACTCTGTGCAGAAACCGGAGACCAGCTCTGTTTCGGCCTCCGGAAGGTCGAACGGGGTACGGTTGATCTCTGCCAGCGAACAGATGAAGAACATGAAGGCGGCGAGCGGCTGCTTGAAAATGTACCACTCAAACCCACCCATGCCGGACTGGAGTTCAACAATTTTTGTAAGTGAAAGGGTACCTGAAAGCATGAAGACCGCGATGATCGAGAGGCCGGCGGCAAGCTCGTAAGAGATCATCTGTGCCGAGGCGCGAAGCCCCCCCATCAGTGAGTATTTGCTGTTTGAGGCCCACCCCGCCAGCACGATGCCGTAGACGCCAAGTGAGGACATGGCCAGAATGTAGAGAACGCCGACATTGACATCAAAGACCTTACCGGCGACCGTGTCATAGTATGCGGCAATCTGGAGCGGAATCTTGTAACCCATTACTTCGATAGTGCCGCCGAACGGGATGACCGCAAAAGTTATGAAAGCCGGAATCAGAGCGATCAGCGGGGCGACCAGAAAAGCGAATGTACTGGCCTGCGACGGAATGATCTCTTCTTTGAAGAATAGTTTGACCCCGTCGGCAATCGGCTGTAGAAGCCCGTGCCAGCCGGTTCGCATAGGCCCAAGACGCACCTGCATATGGCCGATGATCTTCCGCTCGGCATATGTGGCATATGCAACGGTAAGCAGCACGAAGACAAACGCCACCAGCACCTTGGCAACCATTGCAATGTAATACATCAATGGCAGTCCTAATATCATGAATTCCATCGCTACCTCTCTTCTTGCAAATATAAAATTACTTCGCCACTGTTACCATAGTCACTGCCGCCCCGCTCCAGACCGTGTTGATCGGTGCTGCAGTGAAGTGATACGGAGCAAAGAGTACTCCCGTCGGTATTCTAAGGCTGACTTTGGCTTTTAGTTTGACGCTTCCGGTTGAAGAGGTGACCGTCACCAGATCATTTTCGGCAATCGCGTACTTTGAAGCATCCTTGCGCGAAATTTCTATATACGCTTCAGGGCAGACGTGCATCGGCCCTTCACCATACTGTGACAGTGTCCCGCTGTGGTAAAGCGCGCTGCCGGTAACGAGCGCCAGCTTACCCGCCTCAACTGAAACCTGCGCTACCTTGGGCACTACAAACGCCGGCGATATGGCAACTGGTGCAAAAGCTCCTTCGCTCCCGAGTTTAAAATAACTCATTCCGGCATAGCCGGGGGTATTTGCGGCTATTTCTGAAAAAACAGCAGCAGGATTAGCCGGAGCCTCGCCACCCAGTTTTGCGATCAGGGTTGAGAATACCTCAAAGTCAGACCTGATGTTGACCCCTTTGCGGATCGCCGGTTTAATGTACTGAACCCGACGATCTGTGCTGGTAAAGGTGCCTTCCTTCTCGGCAAACGAGCAGACCGGGAGCACTACATCAGCCATAGCTGCGGTCTCGGTCATGAAGAGGTCAGCGACGATCAGGCAGTCAACCGCACCTAACGCACCCTTGACCAGGTTATGGTTCGGATAGGAAACAAGGGGATTTTCACCAGCGATGAAGAGTGTTTTGACCGTCCCACCGGAGCAGGCATCGATAATCTGGAGCCCACTCATCCCGCCGTTTGGTGGATAGAAACCCATATCCACAGCCCCCTGGCTGTTGTTCTTCTCAGACATGCAGAGTACACCGCACCCCTCTTTGCCGAATTTACCGGTAAGGATTGCAAGATTGGCGGCAGCACTGGCAAGTTCTGTGTTATGCCCCGGATACGCCTGGCCGACAGGGAAGAGGATCATCGCCTTTTCAGCGGCGGCGTAGTCAGCGGCAAGCTTTTTTATGTCGGCGGCACTGACTCCGCTTTGAGCGGCAACAGCTTCTGGTGTGAAGGGAGCCAACCCTTTATCCAGTTCGGCAAAGCCAGCAATTGTTGAGGCTGAACCATCAACCAGTTTTTCATCCAGTATAGATTTGGCGATCGCGTTCAAAACTGCGATTTCGCTCCCGGGTGTGTGAACAAGAGTCTTCGCGCCGGGAAGTTTAGATAGTTTCCCCCGTTTGTCGGATAGGATGCTCAATTTGACATCCCTGTTTTTGACAGCCATATTGATCTCAAAGCCGATAACCGGATGAGTTTCGTAGGCATCTGTCTTGATGACCAGGAGCAGATCGCTCTTCTGAATGTCGGGGATAGTGGCAGAAGAGGCGCTTGCTCCGAAACTGCGGGCAAAACCTTCAGTCAGAGCAGAGTGGGCATAACCGACCGAATGATCGAAGTTTTTGCTGCCAACCTGTTCCACCATCAGTTTTCTGAACAGTGTCAACTCTTCGTTAGTGAGCCGGGGAGTTGCAAGGGCGGCAACAGCAGAGCCACCTTTCAGGGAGCCGACTACGACTTCCAGTGCCTCTTCCCAGGTTGACTCACGCAGTGAGCCATCTTTGCGGACAAGCGGTTTAGTCAGACGTTTTTCGCTGTTTATGAACTGGTAGCCGAAACGTCCACGAACACAGAGCTGCCCCTTGTGGAAACCCTGATTCTCATCGTATATGGTTGTCAGAACCTTGTTGTCTTTTACCCCAAGAGTCAGGTTGCAGCCGGTGCCGCAGTAGCCGCAGACCGACTTCTGCTTTGTCAGCGACCAGAAACGGGCTTTAAATTTAAAGGGGCGGGCAAGCAGCGATCCTACCGGGCATACCGAAATACAGGAACCGCAGAATTCACAGTTGAGCGCATCGTCAAACTCACACCCTATCTTTGTCTCGATACCACGATCTATGAACGTCAATGCGCCAAAAGATACGATTTCGTCACAGATGCGGGCGCACTTGCCGCAGAGTACGCAGCGGTTCATGTCACGCTCGATCAGCGGATTATTGTAATCTATTTCGTGGTGGAATTTTTCATCGGTGAAACGGTTGGCGTTTACCTTGTATTCGTAGGTCAGGTTCTGCAGGTCGCAATCGCCCCCCTTGTCGCAGACCGGGCAGTCGATCGGGTGATTTAACAAGAGAAGTTCAAGAACCATCTTGCGCGCCTTGACGATCTCATCCGTAGCTGTCCGGATTATCATCCCCTCGGTTACAGGAGTGGTACAGGCCGGGATCTGACGCCCCTTCATCTGCTCAACCTCAACAAGGCACATACGGCAGGCACCGAAAGGTTTCAGCTTGTTATCGTGGCAGAGAATCGGAATGTTGATACCATTCAGCTTGGCCGCTTCATATATTGTCGCGCTTTTAGGTGCTGTTACCTGTTTATCGTCTATTGTAAGATTTACCATCTAAAACCTCTGTTCGTTGAGTTTGACAGTTTGCGTGATAACTCTATTCAAGCGCCATGAAGCGACAGGCGTCATAACAGGATTTACACTTGGTACACTTTTCCTTGTCCAGAACGGCCAGTTGCCCCTTTTCCCAGATGATGGCGTCAACCGGACAGGCTTTCTTGCATGCGCCGCATTTTACGCACTTGTCCTCGACAACCTGCCACAGCAGCAGTTCTTTACAGCAGTTGGAGGGGCAGCGTTTATCGTTTATGTGCGCTTCATACTCATCGCGGAAATAGTTGATAGTGGAGAGAATCGGGTTGGGAGCTGTCTGACCGAGTCCGCAGAGTGAAGCTTTTTTGATGGCAAGCCCAAGATCCTGAAGCGTTGCTATATCAGTTGTTTCGCCCCGCCCTTCGGTGATCCGCTCCAGAATATCGAGCATTACTTTAAGGCCGATACGGCAGGGAACGCACTTGCCGCACGACTCCATCCTGGTGAAATTCAGGAAAAAGCGTGACACGTCAACCATGCAGGTGGTTTCATCCATGACGACGAGACCGCCTGAACCCATCATGGCACCAGCCTTGATCAAAGAATCGTAATCGACCGGGGTATCAAGGATTTCGGCAGGGATACAGCCGCCGGATGGCCCCCCAGCCTGTACCGCCTTGAATTTACGGTTGTTGGCAATACCGCCGCAGACGTCGTAGATAACTTCGCGGATCTTCATACCGGCAGGAACCTCAACAAGGCCGGTATGCTTGACTTTGCCGGTAACGGCAAAGATTTTGGTGCCTTTGGTTGTCTCCGTGCCGAGTGAGGCGTACCATGCCCCCCCCTTGTTGATGATGTGACGGACGTTACCGAAGGTTTCGACGTTGTTGATGTTGGTCGGCTTCCCCCAGAGGCCGCGGACAGCCGGGAATGGTGGGCGGGGACGGCTCATGCCACGGAATCCTTCTATCGATGCCATGAGGGCGGTCTCTTCGCCGCAGACGAAAGCTCCGGCCCCCATCTTTATCCTCATGTCAAAATCAAGACCCCAACCCTGGATATTCTTGCCGAGGTACCCTTTTTCGTAACATATATCGATTGCGTGCTGAAGACGCTGAACAGCCAGAGGATATTCGGCACGGACGTAGACATAGCCGAAGTCGCAGCCTATCGCATATGCGGCGATCATCATCCCCTCGATGATGCAGTAGGGATCCCCCTCGAGAAGGGATCGATCCATGAATGCGCCCGGATCACCTTCGTCCGCATTGCAGATCAGATATTTATGGTCACCCGGAGATGCCTTGCAGAAAGACCACTTCATGCCGGTCGGGAAACCGCCGCCGCCACGTCCGCGCAAACCCGATTTTTTTACCTCATCGATAACCTCTTCCGGCTTCATGCTCTTGACGCACTTCTCAATAGCCTTGAAACCATCCTCTTCCATGTAGGCATCGATACTGTCTGGATCAATCTGGCCGCAACCGGTCATAACAACGCGCATCTGGGCATCAACAAACTTGTTATAGTACGGTTTTGCTTTACGTTTCTCCATTACCGCCTTATTGACGATATGCTCATCGATGATCTTCTCGACCTCTTCCGGCTTGACAAAGTCGTAGGTCACCCGCCCCTGATCAGGGGTGATGATATCAACCAGAACATCGTTGGCGCAGAGTCCGCGACAGCCGGTCTTGATGACATCACAGCGTTTGCCGACAACGGCGCTGAGGCCCTTTTCCGAGAGATGCTTTACGAAAGCCGCCTCAACCTCTTTGGCACCCATCGAAACCCCGCCGGTTCCCTGGCAGATCAGAATTTTTATTCCTGCGTCTTCGCTCATGACTTTAATTGTCCCCTGCTGGATAGTTTTGAGCTACCGGCTATTTCATTGGCCGCTGACTGTAGTCGGCAACGATTTCATCAACTTTCTGCACCGTCATGCCACCGTAGGTGGAATCATTTACCATCGCCAGCGGTGCCATACCGCAGGCTCCAAGACATGCAACCTTCTCAAAGGTAAAGCGAAGATCTGCCGTAGTTTCGGCGTGACCTATATGCAGCTTGTCAAAGAAGGTTTCCACGATGCGTGGCGCTCCCTGAACGTGGCAGGCGGTGCCGACACAAACCCTGATAATAAACTTGCCGCGTGGTTTAAGATGGAACTGTGCGTAGAAGGTAAGTACGCCATATATCTGACTCGGATAGACGTTCAGGCGTTCGGCGACATGATCGGCAACCACGCGAGGTATGTACCCATACTCATCCTGAACACCCTGGAGTACCGGCATGAGGTTTCCAGGTATGTCTATATATTTGTCGATTACTGAATCCGCAATGGAAAGGTCAATAACCGGTTCCTGCTCTTCAGCCTGCTGCGCTACCGCGTCACTCATGCGCGCCATCTCCTTTAAAATCGTACGGAGTTATCTGTCAATTTCACCAAGAACGATATCCAGCGTACCAATTACCGCCACCAGGTCGGCAATCATGGAACCTACACTCATCTGTTCAATCGCCTGCAGATTTACAAAAGACGGGGGACGGATCCTTAAACGCTCCGGCTTGTTGCCGCCGTCACTGACGATATAGAAACCGAGCTCCCCTTTTGGGGCTTCAACGCCCTGATATACTTCACCTTCAGGTGCAGGGAATCCTTCAGAAGCGATCTTGAAGTGGTGAATCAGACCTTCAATGCTGTTGTAGACGTTTTCTTTTGGCGGATAACAGACCTGCGGACAGTCAGCCAGAACCGGTCCCGGTTTCAGTCTGTCGAGTGCCTGACGGACGATCTTGCATGCTTCCCGCATCTCAATCAGACGAACTTTATAGCGGTCAAAAGTGTCGCACTTTTCGCCTACCGGCACCTTGAACTGGTACTTGTCATAGCCGCTGTACGGATTATCACGCCGCAGATCCCAATCGACACCCGATCCGCGCAGCGCTGGGCCGGTGAGGCCGATATCAATGGCGTCCTCGGCGGAGATAACTCCGTTGCCAACGGTACGTTTGAGCCAGATCGGGTTGGTTGTCAGGAGCCCCTCGTACTGATCGAGGTAGCTCGGCATAACATCAATAAAATCACTCACTTTTTTTACAAACTCATCCGGAACGTCCTGCGAAAGACCGCCGACACGGAAGAAGTTGGAGGTCATGCGGGCACCGGAGATAAGTTCGTATATCTCCATGACCGTTTCACGCTCACGGAAGGCATAGATAAAGACAGTCATGGCACCGATATCAAGGGCGTGACAGGCGATCCATACGAGGTGCGATTCAAGTCGGGTAAGCTCTGCCATTATTATCCTGATTGTTTCAGCCCGCTCAGGAACCTCAACAGCCATCAGCTTTTCCACAGCCAGAATGTAACCCAGGTTGTTGCTCATGGGAGCCAGGTAATCGAGGCGATCGGTCAGCGGCAGTATCTGGTGATAGGTGCGGTACTCGGAAAGCTTCTCTATACCACGGTGCAGATAACCGATATGGGGAGTAATCTTGACGATTACCTCTCCATCCAGTTCGAGAACCAGCCTCAAAACCCCGTGGGTGCTGGGGTGCTGCGGCCCCATGTTCAGTGTCATTGTTTCAGTAGCCATGTATCGCCTCTTCTATGGTCGAAATACAAAAACGGATTTTAAAAGTTAAGATAAACGCCCTTTGTACGGCTCGCGGTCAGGCCCCTGCAGAGGGTAATCCTTGCGAAGCGGGTGACCGACCCAGTCATCGGTCATAAGGATACGGCGGAGATCCGGGTGACCGTCAAACTTGACTCCGAAGAGGTCAAAAACCTCCCGCTCAAGCCAGTTGGCGGTTTTCCATATTGTGGATACTGTCGGGATGCGACAGTCAGTCTCGGCAACCGGCGTCTTGATACGGAGGCGATCCTTGTTCGGAATTGAGTAGAGGAGGTAGACCATCATGAAGCGATCTTCTCTCTTGCCGAGATAGTCAACTGCGGTCACGTCTGTTAGAAGGTTATACTGAAGTGATTGCTTCAGGAAAGAGAGGATATCAATGACCGCATCCTTTTTAACTGTCACTGTAACTTCGCCTCTGAACTCAACTACATCAATGATCGAAGCGGCGAACTTTTCCCTCAGTTTTAGCACTGCGCGATTATTTTCTGCCATGATATCCAACCCTTTTTCTGGGATTTGAGATGTAATCAACAAATTACTGCAGGCAATCAGGCCGTAACCGATTCTATCCGATTACCCAGGCCGATTGAGGAGCCGAACGAGTTCTTGTCGTTCCAGATTTTATCCTGCAGCTTCATGAGACCAAAGAGGAGCGCCTCCGGGCGTGGTGGGCAACCGGGAATATAAACATCGACGGGAATAGCTTCATCTATACCCTGAACAACGCTGTAGGTATCAAAGATTCCGCCAGAACAGGCGCAGGCACCCATGGCAATAACCCATTTCGGCTCTGGCATCTGCTCATAAACCACTTTGATAACCGGGAGCATCTTCTTGGTGACAGTGCCGGCAATTATGATGCAGTCTGACTGGCGGGGAGATGCGCGGAAGATGATGCCGAAGCGGTCAAGGTCGTTGTGGGAGGCACCGGTAGCCATCATCTCGATAGCACAGCAGGCGAGACCGAAAGTCATCGGCCAGATGGAAGACTTCCTTGACCAGTTGACCAGCTTGTCAAGCGATGTAGTGATTATATTTTCGCCAAGCGGATTATCTACTCCCATTCCAGCGCTCCTTTTTTCCATACATAAATGTAGCCGACGAAGAGTATTACAATGAAGAGACCCATTTCAACCAGACCGAACACACCGAGTTTTCTGTAGAGGATTGCCCAGGGATAGAGGAAAACCGCCTCGATGTCGAACAGGATGAAGAGCATGGCGATCATGTAGAATTTGATTGAAAACCGCTCGCGAGCCGTGCCGACCGGTTCACAGCCGCTCTCGTACGGTGAAAGTTTTAGAGCGGAGCTTTTCTTTGGGCCGATCAGCGAGGAAAAAATAAGCGAGCAGCCGCCAAAGCCGACCGCGACCAGAACCAGAAGTAATATCGGCAGGTATGCACCTAGCATGTAAAATCCCCCTTACTGCGTACGGTATAGGTATACTGTATACAAAAACGTTGAGAAAATATGGTATTTGGGATTCTTTGTCAAGCAGTTTTTCCCAAATTTTGTCGGATATTTTAGTCTACCGACAGATATCCCACACGGACTCCGCCCCAATGTTTACCATCAATCACAATTGGAGTTGACATATCGTTCATGACCTCACCGGTATCGCGCATGTACGTCTGCAGAAGAAATGGCTCCACATTGGCAGCACAACGTATCCCGGTTTTATCGTTAAAAATCCGTTTGGTTCTGTTTCCATCCTTGTCTCTCTTAATGTCGCCCGTAAGTGGTTGCGTATAGCGCTTGTTGTGCGACGGAGCGTACCCGGAGCGGTCGACGCAGATTATATAAAACATGTTTTTGTCTTTTGATAATATCTCTTCCTGAATAGGCGATATGATTTGATCAAACAACCTGTCAAATAGCGTGCTGTATTTCTGGGGATTACTGTTCGGAATAGGTTTATAATCTCTGCTGAAAAGGGCCTCCCGACTGATATGACCCTCTTTTATGGACTTTTGGAGAGCAGCAACACTCCTGTCTCGCAACTCTGCTGCGTAGCCTTTGATAGTGTCGTGATAGTTTCCGACCTTGAACTTGCCAACGGTATTGTAGATATTTTCTGCGGTCTGGGACAACTCGTAAAAGCTGGTCACTGTTTTTACCATTTCGGACTGGGTCAAATCCGAAGACTCGGAAACCTGATGAATTTTTTTCGAAATATCAGCAGTTGTGACACTTTGTTCTTCAGTTGCGTTCGCTATCGCGTCAATCATGTCAGCAGATTCCGATGCGAGCTTCAGAATATTTGAGATCTGTGCGCTTGCCCGTTCCGAGTTGGTAACTCCCCCCTCAACACGCCCCTTCTCCTCTTCTATCGAGTTCATTGCCTCGCGGATATCCTTCTGGATAGCCTTAATAATAGTGGAAATCTGCTGAGTCGAAGCAGAGGTCTTGCCCGAAAGTTTTTTAACCTCATCGGCAACAACTGCAAAGCCTCGACCAGCTTCTCCGGCTCTCGCCGCCTCAATTGCTGCGTTGAGCGCCAACAGATTGGTCTGGTCGACAACATCCTCAATCAGCCCTATGATCTCTCCTATCTGTCCGGATGACTGTTCGAGCCGGATCATAACACCCAAAGTTTTTTCAACCCCGGCACGGATTTGTTCCATACTTTCAGCGGTTTCCCTCACTACACCCTGTCCTTCCCTGGCTGCCTCATCCACCTGTTGAGAGAGGGAAGATGCCTTGGAAGTGGTTACGGCAACATCATTCAGGGTAGCTGACATTTCTTCGGAGGCAACCGCCACTGATGCAGACAGTTCCTTAGATTCGAGTGTTGAGGCAGACAACCGTTCTATGCCTGCCATCGTCCGGCATGATGTGATCGCTACGTGACCGGCCTGGCCGTACAACTCCAACATTATTTCCCGTAACTTTGAGACAAGATTGTTTACGCCGGCAGTTAATACCCCTATTTCATCTGAAGTCTTTACAGGAAGTGAGATGGTCAAATCACCCGTTCCGCTTGAAAGAGTCTGAATCTTTTCAGAAACGTTTATGATATTTTTAACGATTGTCAGCCGAAAAAACAGGTACAAACTCCCGACTATAAGGAAAAAACAGACACCGCCGAGCGAACAGAGCAAAACTGCCAGCCGTCTGGCGCTGCTATAGCCGGACTCAAGGGAGTTTGTGAACATAAGCGCACCGATATAGTCAGCCTCAGAATGGCACGATTTACAGCGTTCTTCGTTCTTTAGCGGAATGACGCTTATGAGCAGATGTTCTCCATTGACTTCACGTTCAACACCAACTGTTTTCCCGGCCTTGAACGATTCCACCACCAACGGGTCTCCCAAAGCTCCGCCGACCTGTTTTTTGCCGTAGATGGTTAAATCGAGGACTGCTTTTGAATCCTTGAGTTGCTTTATGTATAGATTCGCTTCCTTGGTTCCACCTTTCACCATAAATTCATCGAGTGTCTTTCTGATGATGGCGGCTCCGTTTTGAGAAGAGAGTGTTTCCAGCCGGATTGTTGACGTGAAACTCAGCCAGAGAGCGGTTACCCCCAGGACACTGAATCCCACAAAAAGTGTTACTCCGATTATGCAGAACACTTTTAAAGACAGTTTCATTTTCATCAAGAATTCCCTTCAACTATTGCTGATCAAATGTGCGGCGCAAACTCTCATACTTTGCAGATGTATGTCAAACAGCAAACCGTGTTAACGGTGTGCAGGCGTTCTCAATTTGCTCAACAGTTGACACGAACGCTTTTGATATGCTAACCACAATGTGCCTTATCAGTATTCGCCACATATACTTTCCGCAGCTTGCCGATTACCTTTAAAGGAGCCCACACCATGAACCATTCCCGTTCCAGCCAGTTATTCCAGCAGGCCAGAGCAGTTATTCCGGGAGGTGTCAACAGCCCGGTCAGAGCATTCAAGTCAGTTGGCGCCGATCCGCTCTTCATCAAAAAAGCATCCGGCTGCCATATCTATGACGAGGACGATAACGCTTTTGTCGATTACGTCGGCTCATGGGGGCCGATGATTGTCGGGCACTGCCACCCGGATGTCGTCGCCGCTGTCCAGAAAACGATGGAGAGCGGCGCCAGTTTCGGCGCTCCGACAGAGCGGGAGATAACGCTTGCCAACATGGTCATCGAGGCTGTTCCATCTATTGAGATGGTACGTATGGTCAGCTCCGGTACCGAGGCGACGATGAGCGCCATCCGCCTCGCCAGAGGCTATACCGGCCGCGACAACATCCTCAAATTTTCAGGCTGTTATCATGGCCATGCCGACGCTCTTCTCGTCAAGGCGGGCTCCGGCGCGGCGACATTCGGGGTGCCGGATTCCCCCGGCGTCCCTGCCGACTTTGCCAGACACACACTGACGGCAGAGTACAACTCGCTTGAATCGGTAAGGGAGCTGGTCGCCGCCAATAAAGATTCAATCGCCTGTATTATTGTAGAACCGCTTGCCGGCAACATGGGGACTGTCCCTCCTCGGGAGGGTTTTCTGGAGGGGCTGCGGGAGATCTGCACCAACGAGGGGATAATACTGATCTTCGATGAAGTCATGTCAGGCTTCCGGGTCGCCTACGGCGGCGTCCAGGAGCTGTACGGTGTGACTCCTGACATGACCACGCTGGGGAAAATTATCGGGGGGGGTCTGCCGGTCGGGGCATTCGGCGGCAGGCGTGACATAATGGAGAAACTCTCCCCATCCGGCGGGGTTTACCAGGCCGGTACACTATCCGGCAATCCGCTCGCCATGTCCGCCGGTATCGCCACCCTGAATATTCTGAAACAACCAGGCTTTTATCAAAAACTGGAAGAAAAGAGCCGCCATGTCGCAGAGGGTATTGCAAAAGCCGCAAAGGATGCAGGCTACCCGATCTACTCCACCCGTGTCGGCAGCATGTTCTGCGCTTTCTTCAGCAGATCAGAGGTCTTTGACTGGCCGACCGCAGCAAAGTGCGACACTAAGGCGTTTGCAAAGTACTTTCTAGGCATGCTGGATGAAGGGATCTATCTCGCCCCCTCCCAGTTTGAAACCGCCTTCGTCTCCGCCGCCCACAGTGATGCGGATATTGAGAAGACAATAGCCGCTGCCGCGAAATGTTTCAGGATGATTGTGTAATGACAGGTTTTGATCGTGAGGTGATTCATGGTAGCGAGAACTCAGGCGGTAACCATGGATAACCGCAACAACGGCCACACCGTTATGGAGTGGCCGTTGTTGTTTGCCCGGCGTGGCGGAGGATTAAATTCAATATGAATCAGGCTGAACTTGAGACACTTTATAGATGGTTTAACGGTTACGTTGAGCCGTATCTTGACATCGATGAAGAGGGTGCCCGAAATATTCGGCTCAAGATAGAGCACACCCGCAAGGTGTGTGAAGCGATGGAACTTCTATCTGCAGGCGAGGCACTTTCACTGAAGGATAGCCGCATCGCTTCAGCCGTTGCATTACTGCACGACGTGGGGCGTTTTCCGCAGTATCTCCGCTGGCGTACCTTTCGTGACGACGATTCCGATAACCACGCCCGGATGGCCATCGACGTGATCCGTGAAGAGAATCTGCTTGACGCTCTGGTGCAGGGGGAACAACTGCTGATTGAAGAAGCGATCAGGTTCCACAACATGCTTCAAACTCCAAAATTGGTAAAGTCACCCACCAGGCTTTTTATCAATCTGATCCGTGACGCTGATAAGATAGACATCTGGCGCGTTTTCACCGAGCTGCTGGATCTGCCTGTGGAGAAACGGGCTTCCGCTGCTACTCTCGGATTTGCAGACCTGCCTGATGCTGTGACGGACGAATGCGTCAGAACTCTCGCCACCGGCTCCGTAGTCCAGTTAAAAGATGTCAGAGTGCTGAATGATTTTAAGATATTACAGATATCGTGGGTATATGACCTGAATTTCAGATCCTCACGCCGCCTGCTCCTGGAGCGTGGTCATATCCCGGCGCTCGCGGCATCCCTGCCGGAACGGGCTGATATCGGGAAGGCTGTAGACGCAGCCCTTGCGTCGCTTTCGGTGGGGTGAGATTTTTGGGTCAAGGGTCAACGAGGTTCTTTGATCTGAGCATGCGGTGTTTTTTGCTCGATTAACACGCAAAATGTGCTATCTCTATCACCGAAAGGTAATGGAAAATCATGTCTTCTGTAATTTCTCTGACCGATATCCGCCGGGTCTTTACTATGGGAGATCAGCAGTTTGAGGCGCTTAAAGGGGTTTCCTTCACCGTTGATGAGGGGGAATTTGTAGCCATAATGGGTGCTTCCGGCAGCGGCAAATCAACCTGCATGAATCTGCTCGGCTGCCTCGATCGACCCACCTCCGGCAGATACCTGCTGGATGGACTTGATGTCGGCAGCATGGATATCAATCAACTTGCTGATATCCGTAATAAAAAACTTGGGTTCGTCTTCCAGGGTTTTAACCTTCTGGCTCGCACTCCAGCGGTTGAGAACGTCGAGCTGCCGCTGGTCTATGCCGGTCTGCAATCCAGGGAGCGTCATATTAAGGCACTGGCTGCCATGGAGCAGGTCGGCCTTTCCGGTAAAGAAGAGAATCACCCCAGCCAGCTCTCAGGGGGTCAGCAGCAGCGGGTGGCCATTGCGAGGGCGCTTGTCAACAGCCCGGCGGTTATACTGGCAGATGAACCTACAGGCAACCTGGACAGTGCTACATCGGAGGAGATCATGAACCTTTTCACCTCCCTGAACCGACAGGGGATCACAATCATAATGGTCACTCACGAAGCTGACGTCGCCGCCTTTGCCGATCGAAGGATTACCTTCCGGGATGGACGGATAATTTCAGATAGTCAGACTGGTCAGACCGACTAAAACCATGGACTTCCTTCAGACACTCAAAATTGCCCTTCGCGCCCTCCGCACCAACAAGATGCGCTCGTTTCTCACCATGCTTGGCATCATCATCGGTATTGCCGCCGTAATAGCAATGATGGCGGTCGGCTCTGGGGCCAGCTACGTCATTTCCGAGCAGATAGCCAGCATAGGGAGCAACATAATTCTTGTACTCCCCGGTTCTACCACCAGCGGCGGCATGCGCTCAGGTATGGGGGGGGCACAGACCCTCACCAGTGATGATGTGAAAGCGATCATGACCGAATGCCCGTCAGTGGAGATGGCCGCCCCCACGGTGCGCAGCTCCGGTCTGGCGGTGTACGGCAACATGAACTGGTCAACCGTTATCATGGGGACTACCCCTGAACTGTTTGATATCCGCGAATGGGGGGTGGTTGACGGTCGCAGCATAGGCCAGCAGGATGTTGACGGGGCATCCAAGGTCTGTCTGCTGGGGCTGACTGTTGCAGAGAACCTCTTTGGCTCAGCCGAGCCGGTCGGCAAAATAATCAGGATTAAAAAGATCCCTTTCACTGTGATTGGCCTTCTCGAACGGAAAGGACAATCCCCTCAGGGGCAGGATCAAGATGATACCATCTTTGTCCCGCTACGCACAGCCCAGCGCAACCTGGTTCGCTCTCAGCACACAAACACCATTGGCGCAGTTCTGGTCAAGGCGAAAAGCGAAGCTCTGCTGGGAAAGGCCGAGGGGGAGATTCAGGCTCTTTTGAACCAGCGCCATCGCATCACCGCCAATAAGGATCCGGACTTTTCGACCCGCAACCTCTCCGAAATCCTCGCTGTGGCGGAGCAATCCTCGAAGGCGATGTCACTGCTGCTGGGCGCTGTGGCCTCTATCTCTTTGATTGTGGGGGGGATCGGCATCATGAACATCATGCTGGTTTCGGTTACCGAAAGAACCCGCGAGATAGGTATCCGCATGGCGATCGGTGCCAGAAAGAACGATATCCTGCTGCAGTTCATGACTGAGGCGGTACTCCTGACCATGCTGGGGGGGGTGATCGGAATTATTCTTGGCGCTGCCGGCGCTACAGTTGTATCGCGACTACTCTCCTGGCCAACCCTCATTTCAATCCAATCGATTACCATCGCCTTTTTCTTCTCCGGCGCAGTCGGAATCTTCTTCGGTTTTTATCCTGCCAGGAAGGCCGCCGGCCTCAATCCTATCGACGCGCTGAGATATGAATAACAGCACGATTGACTGCCCGATGTGCCACCGCTGGGAGACAGATGCCGATCTGCGCATTGCTGAACTTGAACACTCCTGCGTCATTTTGAATCGCGACCAGTTCTTCCCCGGCTATACACTGCTGTTCACCAAAGAGCATGTAACGGAGCTGTTCCATCTTGACCGTGTGCTGAGAATCGCCCACCTGGAAGAGGTGAACCGGGTAGCGCAAGCGGTATACGATGCATTCAGCCCGACGAAAATCAACTATGAGCTATTGGGGAATATGGTGCCGCATATCCACTGGCACATTGTGCCGCGCTTTGATACTGAGCCGTTCTGGCCACGCCCGATCTGGGCAGAGCCGCATGATGAGCTTCTCCTTGCATCCGATGCATATAAACAACAGATAAAAAAAATCAGGGGAGCCCTGCGATGATCCGCCCTTTTTTGCATACCATGACAAACGGCTTGAGAGTTGTGTGCGTAGAGATGCCGCATCTGCACTCGGTCGAACTTGCGATCTATCTGAAGGTTGGCAGCCGCAATGATCCCCCCGGACGTGAAGGGCTGTCGCATTTTCTGGAGCATGCCCTTTTTCGGGGGACAGCCGATTTTGCATCGTCAATGGCTATCGAATCTGCCTTTGAGGCTATCGGTGGGGCACCCAACGCTGCTACTGACGCTGAGTCAACCTGTTTCTACTCACGCGTCCACCCTGACCACGTAAAGGATGGCATGGGGATATTTGCCTCCATGCTCCGGCGCCCCCTCTTGAGCGGAATCGAAGTTGAGAAGCGAATCATCACCGAAGAGGCGCGGGAAGATCTGAATGAAAATGGGGACGAGGTCAACCCGGACACCATCGTCAGCCGTCTGCTCTGGCCCCGGCATCCGCTCGGCATGCCGACTATCGGGACTCTCAGCAGCATCGCCGCAATAGAGAAAGATGATCTGGCAAAACACCTGCAAACATTTTACGTCCCATCCTCTGCAGTCCTGGTTGTTTCAGGGCCGGTACGGAGCCACGACGTATTTGCCGCAGCTCTCGACTGTTTTGGCGAATGGCAGGGGAATTCCCCCCCACCTCCAAGACTGTTCAGCTCGCGGCAGAATAGACCGCAGATAAGATGTGTACAGGATTCCGACAGCCAGATGAATCTGCAGCTCGCCTATATGGGACCTTCGCGGGAAGACCGGCGATTTATGGATGTCCGCTTTCTGCGCCGTATTATGGCAGGTGGCGGTGGTTCGCGACTTCACCTCCGCCTGCGGGAAGAACTCGGAATCATCTATTCCGTAGAGGGGGCCATTGGAGCTTACGACGAGACCGGCTGCCTCGCTTTTGAGCTCTCCACAGCTCCGGAAACATTGCTGCATGCTGTCGAAGTAACGCTTTTTGAGCTGTTTCGCATTGCCGATGCGCCGATTCCTGTGGCGGAACTGGAGCGGATACGCAACTCCTATATATTTGATCTCGATTTCAGCCGGGATTCTGCCTACGAAATGGGTGGAAGATATGGATGGGGGGAGTTGATGATGGTAGTGCGGAGCATTGAAGAGGATCAGGCCGAAGCGCGCCGGATCACAGCAGTCAGACTACAGGAAACTGCCGTCGAAATATTTAAACCTGAAAATCTGCGACTGGTAGCGGTCGGCCCCTGGAAGCGCGGGATGAAAAAAAAGCTGCATGAGCTGGTGCGGGATTACGAAAGGCGTTTTTATACAAATTGGGAAACTTGAATTCTGATTAGTATCTGCTCTCCAGCACTTTGATCTTTATCCGGCCGATGATGGTGATGATGGGAGCGATATTCTCCGGAAGGTGCCCCTCCAGCAGCTTCAGGTGGGTTGGGTCTGACGGAAGCTGGTTGTAGGTCGGATCGATGGAAACCCAGTTGTCGCCGATGAAACTCTCGGTCCAACTGTGGTAGAGGAAGCCTTTTCCCTCCAGATAAACGAGTCCGGAGACAAAGCGGGTCGGTATGCCGGCTGCTCTGGCCAGTGCGGTGTAGAGACGGGAGTGGGTCTGGCAGTTGCCGGTGCGGGATTTGAAGCTGGCCAGGGCACCGCCGCCGTCATCCACCGTGTCATGCAGCCAGTCGGCGGTCCATGAAGCCAGTGCAGTAGCCAGCTCTTCCTGACTATCTGTCTTTAGCGAAAGGCTCCTCGCCTTGCCGATAATTTCGGGGGCGTCGGACTCAATCTTCTCGGCAGGTTTGAGATAACCCTCCGGCAGTTTTGCAGATTCCATCGGTACAGGCGACTGAGCCAGGGAGCCGGTACGAATGACAACAGTACCATCTCCCGACTTTTCGGCTGACTGCCCCCCATCCTGCAGCAGAGGGATCGCCTCGCTCCATCCTGTTATCTCGACAGCCAGACCGGCCACTTTTTGCGGCTCCTTTATCGGAGGTTCCGCTCGTACCATACTAAAATCATAGACCAGGTCTTTTTTGGCCAGCGCCACACTACCCACAAAGGAGCCCAGAATTTTAGGATCTTCCGCCTTGGTTGTCACCAGCCCCTCACGAACAATCTCCAGCAGCGTGTTACCCTGGCTGTCCACCATGATGTCGTTGTTGACAAACGGGTAGAGGGTATTTCTTAACTTCAATGCAGGCACCCCTTCCGGAGTTTTCCCCTCACCCAGAACGAGGATGCTCACATCCTTGACTTTCAGCTCCTCCGGATCAAAGGTTATGAGCTTGTACGCCTTGCCTGGCGAAGGATCCCGCATAAGTGGGTATATATTTAGAGCCGGGCCGGGAAAAACTTCCCCTTTGAACTTTAGCTGTTTATCTGTACTCCTGCCGTTGGTCTCACTCTTCAGGCGAATGATGCCATCACCCGCTTTTCCGCTCACGCGGGATGATATGCCGTTAACTGTCTGCTCTACATCAAACGACCGGATACTCAGATTTTTGGAGACGATGTAAGTTTCACGAGTAGAGGCTTCTTTCTGGAATCCCATCACCTTAAGGCGAACCGTGCCATACCCCTCCATGCGGTATCCCTCGGCTAACTCGATGATATTCTGACGATAAAAGCCAACTCTCTCATTCTCGACGAAAATGCCGAACCAGGTTTCCGATATTGGTGGGCGATCAATTTTTTTGAAGGGGACGGCGAGCGAAGGGACGACACTACATACTGAGAGTAAAAACAGAATAAGCACAATGAGAGGAGGTTTGCCTGGAAATAATTTCATACCGCCTCGGTTCCCTCTTCTGTACCATGAAATTCAACCCGGTTCCTGCCACTATTCTTGGCTCTGTAAAGAGCATCGTCAGCCAATTTAATGAAGGCATCAACCGTGGTTACACCTTCAAGCGGGAATGAAGCGACCCCAAGGCTGACGGTCAGGTTAAGCCCGGCAAGCTTATCGCTGAATTTTGTCTCCATAACCGACTGACGGATACGTTCTGCCACAAAGACAGCATCTTTCAGTGAAGAATCCGGCAAAATTGCAACAAATTCCTCCCCACCGTATCTGGTGGCACAGTCGTAAGCGCGTAACTCCTTCTTAAGCAGCAGAGCGACTTTCTGCAGCGCAACATCTCCCTGAAGATGACCGTAGATGTCGTTGACATCTTTGAAGTGGTCGATGTCGAGCAGTATAAGCGAAAGATGCCCCCCCTTGCGTGAGCTGCGCTGTACCTCTCTCCCAAGCACCTCCATCATATAACGGCGGTTGAACAGACCTGTCAGATGGTCGGTATTGGACAAATCAAGCAGCATTTCATTTGATTGTTTAAGATCGTCCTGCAGCTTCTTTATTTTGAGGTGTATCTTGACCCGCGCCACCAGCTCCTCCGGATCGAAGGGTTTGGTGATATAATCGCTGGCCCCCTGTTCAAGGCCCCTGATCTTTCGTTCGCGGTCATTCATACCGGTCAGAATAAGGACAGGAAGATCCTGAAGGTCGGGGCGTGATTTCAGCATGCTCAGGAATTTGAAACCGTCGATACGAGGCATCTCAAGATCGCACAGAATAATATCCACTTGAGACGAGAGAAGTTTTTTGAACCCATCGAGTCCATCTTCCGCCTCATAGTAGCAGGAAAAGAGGTCGAATGACTCCAGGATGCGAATGATCTGCTCCCGGACGGTAACTGAGTCATCAATGATCAGAACGGTGTTGGACATGGTGGCTGATCCTACCTCAAATGGACGATAAACTCAAATTCAAAAAAAAGGCTACAGTAACGGCTCCTTTGCTAATTCCTTCAACCTTCTGATGGTATCAGTATAGTCACTGCTGCCGAAGATTGCGCTGCCGGCTACAAAGACATCCGCACCGGCATGCGCTATACCTGCGATATTGGATTCCTTGACCCCTCCGTCCACCTCAAGTTCTGCCTCACACCCTCGTCGATCCAGCATGGCGCGTAATGAACGTATCTTAGGCAGACAGGCATCGATAAAACTCTGTCCGCCAAATCCGGGATTAACTGTCATCAGCAGCACCAGATCAAGCTCTTCCAGAATGAAGTCAAGCGCCGTCAGCGAAGTGGCAGGATTAAGAGATACTCCGGCCCTCTTGCCAAGTGATTTAATCAGTTGCACGGTGCGATGCAGATGGTTGGTCGCTTCTGCATGCACGACTATTATATCGGCACCGGCCGCAGCAAAATCCGGAATATAAAGGTCTGGATTTTCGATCATCAGATGAACGTCCAGCGGCAGTGAAGTAACTTTGCGGGCCGCTTCGACAATCAGCGGGCCGATAGTGATATTCGGGACGAAATGGCCATCCATGACGTCGATGTGGATATAGTCGGCGCCTGCCGCCTCAACAGCGCGCATTTCATCGCCGAGGCGGGAAAAGTCGGCTGAGAGAATGGATGGGGCGATTTTTTTCATCTTGAATTACTCCTTGATTCTTATATTCGCCTGATCCGCGCCGCAAAAAAACCGTCCATGCCGTGGCGGTGAGGCCATGCTCTGAACATTCCGTAAAATTCGATCAGGTCACCCCATCCGGAAAATATATCTTTTAAGTTTTCTAGCACGAACTCCGGATGATTCAAAAGAAAATCCTCTACAACCAGCTCATTTTCTGCCTCAGATGTCGAACAGGTGGAATAGAGGAGCGTCCCCCCCGGCTTCAATCTGGCAGCAGCATTTTTCAGCAGGCTCTTCTGTACAGCGGCCAGGCGGGTTATGTCGCCTGAAAAAAGACGCCATTTCGCCTCCGGATTGCGGCGGATAACACCAAGACCGGAACAGGGGGCGTCAAGCAGGATGCGATCAAAATAGCCGTCAGGAAATGTCTCCGGTTGATGAAGGTCGGCAACATCGGTTGAAACAGAGCTGATACCGAGTCTACGGGCGTTCTCCTGAACAGTCGTCAGTTTTGAACGGGAAATGTCGGTCGCCACCAGTTCACCGCGATCATCCATCAATTGGGCGATGTGGCAGGTTTTACCGCCGGGGGCGGCGCAGGCGTCCCATATCCTCTCCCCAGGCTCGGCTCCCAGAAGCTGTCCGGCCAGTTGCGACGACTCATCCTGCACAGCAAAAAGCCCTGCGTCAAAGCCCGGAAGAGTGCTGACGCTATGGCGACCGGTAATGACGATACCATCTGCTGAGAAGCGGCACGGCTTCGCATCTATCCCCTGGTGCTCAAATTCCGGAAGGAGTTCATCGCGGCATATGCGTAGCGTGTTAACCCGCAGGGTGAGTGGTGGCTGCTCGGACGATGCTTCCGCCAGCCGCTCTGCCTCAGCAACACCCAGTTGCTCTATCCACTGTTCAACCAGCCACTCCGGCTGGGAGTGGCGAACCGCTATCGCCACCACCGGGTCGGCAGATATTTCGGGAAAACAGATTGTCTCGCGTCGTCGCAGGTAGTTCCTCAGCACAGCATTAACAAGGCCGCTGGTGCCGGGTGTCATCAGTTTTGCCAGGTTCACCGATTCGTTTACTGCGGCTGACTCAGGAATACGGTCGAGGCGGGTCAGTTGATAGAGGCCGATCCGGAGGATGACCAGTGCCTGCGGATCAAGCTCAACAATCGGTTTTTCAAGGAGTTGCCGGAGGAGATAATCCAGAGTCCCTTGACGTCGCAAAACCCCGAATACCAGCTCTGCGTAGAGAGCCCGATCCGGCCCGGTCAGTGCGCCGCCGGAGAGCTCTCTGTCCATGAGGCGGTCGGCAAATCCCCCCTCTTTACGGATACGGAGGAGGGTTTCGCAGGCCGCCTGACGGGGATTGACGGTATGGACGCTGTCAGCGCCCCGCCTAATAATCATGACTCCTCGAAAGCTCTTCAAGGCGGTGAACACGTTCTGGAATAGGGGGGTGGGTGGAGAAAAGTGACATAAGTCCCCCTCCGGTCAGAGGGTTGACGATGAAGATATGAGCCGTAGCGGCGTTAGCGTTCATCGGAATCTGCCGGCTCCCCATTTCAAGCTTTTGCAGGGCAGTGGCAAGTGAGAGAGGATTGCCGCTGATCTCTGCTCCGGCTGCGTCCGCTCCGTATTCCCGCGAACGGGAGATGGCCATTTGAACCAGCATGGCGGCGATCGGAGCCAGAATTACCATCAGTATCGTACCGAAAATCCCACCCCCCTCGTCGTCATCGCTGCGGCCGCCGCCGAACATGGCTCCCCACTGGGCCATCTGCGCCAGACAAGTGATTGCGCCGGCAAAGGTGGCGGCCAGGGTGGCGATCAGGATATC
>Ga0194060_10000414_pt1 | contig 31189 bp, 30 predicted proteins | sample SepL225m_MetaG_FD_163427 | JGI IMG/M metagenome (GOLD analysis project Ga0194060, IMG submission 163427) | Anoxic zone freshwater microbial communities from boreal shield lake in IISD Experimental Lakes Area, Ontario, Canada - Sep2016-L222-5m | ecosystem: Environmental > Aquatic > Freshwater >...
AAGTACTTACGTGTCGGCGGCGTCGGGCCCTCTCTCGAAGCAGGCGCTGTGGCCGACGATGTCTATAGAGCGGCAGCTCAACTTGTGCTGGCACTGCCAGATGAACTGCGACCGTTGGTGAAATCTCTTGAAGTCAGCGCGGGAGGGGAGCTTGCAATGACCCTTGCGGGCGGAACTCTCGTTCGGTTTGGCCCGCCCAATGATTTACAAAGCAAGTTGGTTGCTGTGGTCGTGCTGTTGCGGCGCCAGAATCCGTCAACCTTGGCAATTATTGACGTTTCCACGGGTGAACCGACCGTTCAGATCCGCTAATCAGTCACCCGAAATGGGGATTGCCACATATATCGCTCGTGATGTGGGAAACTTAAGAAACTCAGTCCTCACGGACTCCTTACTGGAGGTAAATGGTCGATGGCCGGTGCACCACAGAATTATCTCGCCGTTATAAAGGTGATTGGCATTGGCGGAGGCGGCGTTAACGCTGTCAACCGCATGATCGATGCTGGTCTTCGCGGCGTTGAATTTGTCGCAATTAACACAGACGCGCAAGCCCTTCTCATGAGCGACGCAGATGTCAAGCTCGATATTGGTCGTGACCTCACACGCGGTCTCGGTGCAGGTTCAGATCCTGACGTTGGTCGTGCAGCAGCAGAAGCGCATCGTGAAGAAATCGAAGAACTTATTAACGGTTCTGACATGGTGTTTATTACCGCAGGTGAAGGCGGCGGTACCGGAACTGGTGCTGCTCCAGTTATTGCTGAGATTGCTAAGTCGCTCGGCGCGCTCACTATCGGTGTTGTAACGCGTCCATTCCAATTCGAAGGTCGTCGTCGTGCTGTTCAGGCTGATAACGGAATTCAACGTCTGAAGGAAAAAGTTGACACCCTGATTGTTATTCCAAACGATCGTCTTTTGACTGTCGCGAATGATAAGACATCACTTGTCAATGCATTCAAGATGGCAGATGAGATCTTGTTGCAGGGTGTTGCAGGCATCACAAACCTCATCACGACTCCTGGTCTTATCAACACGGACTTCGCAGACGTGAAGATGATCCTCACCAGCGCAGGTTCTGCTCTGATGGGAATTGGTATCGCCAGTGGAGACAATCGTGCAGTTGTTGCAGCAAAAGATGCGATTTCGAGCCCAATGCTCGAGGCAGCTATCGATGGTGCACGTGGCATTTTGCTCAATATCACTGGTCCATCCAGCATGGGTCTCTTCGAAGTCAACGCTGCAGCCGAAGTGGTTCACGGCGTTGCACATCAAGATGCAAACATCATCTTCGGAACTGTTATCGACGATGAAATGGGTGATGAAATCAAGGTCACTGTTATCGCAGCAGGATTCGAACGATGGGATGCAGGTTCAAGTGGGTCATCCATTGGTACTCGCACATCAACGCGACCAGCAGATGCACGGCCTTCAACGGGCAATGTTCGTGACATTTTCTCCGACAGCGATCCGTTGTCAGACGATGACGATGATTTCGACGTTCCGTCTTTCTTGAAATAGAAGTTCATACATGATCGACGCCAACGCGGTGGCCGATCGCGTGGCACACGTTCGTTCAGTTATCAATGACGCTGGTGGGATTGATGTCTCGCTTGTCGCTGTAACAAAGTCTTTCGGAATTGATGCTCTCCGTGCTGCGGCGCAAGCCAAGTGCGATGCAGTGGGTGAGAACTACGCCCAAGAGTTGCTGGAAAAGACAGCGCACGGTATGCCGCCCATTGATGTTCACTTCATTGGTGCACTGCAGTCAAACAAGGTGCGCTTGTTGGCGGGACACGTTGCGTTGTGGCAATCCGTTGACAGGGAGTCAGTTGTCGACGAATTAGGACGCAGGTCTCCTGGTGCTTTCATCTTGATTCAGGTTGATACGACAGGGGAGCCCTCTAAAGGTGGGGTGGTGCCTACTCAATTAGACGCTCTTAGAGAGCGAGCCGAGTCTCGAGGTCTGATCGTGAGGGGATTGATGACTATTGGCCCAACTGATGGGACACAGCAAGAGTGTCAAAAATCTTTCAGATTGCTGCGTCAATTGGTCAATGAACAAGGACTATCAGTCTGTTCTATGGGCATGTCAGCCGATTATCCGATTGCAGTTGCGTGTGGATCCACAATGGTTCGGGTCGGAAGTGGTCTCTTTGGCGACCGAGAACGAGACACTCCTTAGACGTGTCCCACATCTGCTATTCGAAGTGCATTAGCCTACGAATATGTCATTTTTCCGCCGTGCAATGGATTACCTCGGTCTGAGTGGGGAAGAAGCCTACGACGACTACGACATGTCGATGGAGTACGAACGACCACAACGTGTCGGACGTCCTGCCCCCGACCAAGGTCGTCGCTCTAATTTTGATCCTGAGTACTCATCAGAAACACAGCGCCCAGCTGCTCGTCCGATGCGTGTCGATGACACCGGAGCTGCACGTCGTCCTGATGATTCCGGTTTGCAAGTTCGTCCAGTTGGCACAGCACGCACGTCTCCGACTGTTCGCACCATTCCGACTGCCGGAGAAACTGTCACAGTTCGTCCTCGCAACTTCAACCAAGCGCAAGAAATTGCTGATCACTTTAAAGACGGTGTTCCTGTGATTGTGAATCTTGAAGGCGCTGATCGGGAGATGTCTCGTCGCATTATCGATTTCGCAAGTGGCATGTGTTACGCGCTCAGCGGCACAATGGAAAAAGTAGGCAGTGGCGTCTACTTGTTAAAGCCAGCTGTGAGTTTCGACTCACCTCGTTACTAAGGATTCATTGTGGAACTTGTGTGCGCTATTGCCAATATCTATGTCCTGATTGTTGTTGCGCGCGCAATCTCAACGTTCTTTCCGATCTCTCCAGGTAGTCCGTTTCTTCCCCTTGTTGATTTCCTCTACAAGGCCACAGAACCAGTGTTTACTCCCATTCGTCGCGTGCTTCCCACCATGGGGCCATTTGATTTCACACCGTTGGTGGTTCTCATTGGCGTTCAAATCCTCGCTCGCATCCTTGGGTGCTGAGCCCCTTACGCCTCTAGCCTTACTGCGTGACGTATCCAAAGGTTGATCCTCAGCCAAATTTTCCACAAATGGAAGAAGGCGTGCTGGCACGTTGGGAACGTGATCAGACATTTGCAAAAAGTCTTGCTGCACGCCCTGTTGGCACCAATGGAGATAACGAATTCATTTTTTATGATGGTCCGCCGTTTGCAAACGGAATGCCTCACTATGGTCACTTACTCACCGGCTTTGTAAAAGATGCTGTACCGCGGTACCAAACAATGCGCGGTCGACATGTCGATCGTCGGTTCGGATGGGATTGCCATGGTCTCCCTGCAGAAGTAGAAGCTGAGAAGGAACTTGGTATTGCCGGTCATCCCGCAATTGCCGCTTTTGGAATTGACAAGTTCAACGATGCATGTCGCACCAGTGTGTTGCGATACACCGATGAGTGGCAGCGATATGTCACACGTCAGGCACGTTGGGTTGATTTTGAAAACGACTACAAGACTCTCGACACCCCATACATGGAAAGTGTCATGTGGGCGTTTAAGACGCTGCATGACAAGGGTTTGATTTATGAAGGTTTCCGCGTTCTTGCCTATTGCTGGCGTTGTGAAACTCCGCTGTCAAATACTGAGACCCGTATGGATGACGTATACAAAGATCGTCAAGATCCAGCCCTCACTGTTTCGTTCTCCCTTGATTCAGGCGAAAAGATTTTGGCGTGGACCACGACACCGTGGACTTTGCCATCCAACCTGGCACTCGCCGTTGGCCCAGACATTGATTACACGGTGCTTCAACATCCCGATGGCAATACCTACATACTTGCTAGCGCTCGCTTGGGCTCATACGAAAAAGAACTTGAAGGTGCAGAAATACTGCGCACTGTGAAAGGTCGTGACCTTGTTGGTCGTCGATACACGCCTATATTTCCGTTCTTTGCTGGCACAGATAATGCGTTCCAAATTCTGGGTGCTGATTTCGTAACCACAGAAGACGGAACTGGTGTTGTGCATATGGCGCCTGGTTTTGGTGAAGACGACCAGAACGAATGCAATGCAGCGGGAATCCCCACATTGTGTCCGATGGACGAACACGGGTGCTACACGGCCGAAATCACCCCATGGGCTGGTCAGCACGTATTCGAAGCCAACTCTGACATCGTTCGCACTCTGAAAGACATGGGCATCGTTGTTCGACACGATTCCTACAACCACTCATATCCGCATTGTTGGCGCTGTGCCGAACCACTTGTGTATCGCGCTGTTTCGTCGTGGTTCGTAGAGGTCACAAAATTCCGTGACCGTATGGTGGAATTGAATGATCAAATCACGTGGTCGCCAGAGCACATTAAAGATGGCTCGTTCGGTAAGTGGATCGCTAATGCTCGTGACTGGGCAATTAGCCGAAATCGATTCTGGGGTTCACCCATTCCCGTATGGAAGAGCGATGACCCGACCTACCCACGTCTTGATGTGTACGGAAGCCTTGCCGATTTGTCACGTGATTTCGGTGTGGAAGTAACTGACCTGCACCGCCCAAATATTGATGAGCTAGTGCGACCAAACCCAGATGACCCAACGGGTAAGTCCATGATGCGTCGTGTTCCTGAAGTGCTTGACTGCTGGTTTGAAAGCGGCTCGATGCCGTTTGCTCAAGTGCATTATCCATTTGAGAATAGAGAATGGTTCGATAATCACTATCCAGGTGACTTCATTGTTGAATACATCGGCCAAACGCGCGGATGGTTCTACACATTGCATGTTTTAGCAACGGCATTATTTGATCGTCCATCTTTCTTGTCGTGCATAAGTCACGGAATCGTCCTTGGTGATGATGGTGCAAAGATGTCAAAGAGTTTGCGCAATTATCCAGATCCGATGGCCGTGTTTGATTCTCATGGTGCTGATGCGATGCGGTGGTACCTCTTGTCGTCGCCGATTCTGCGCGGTGGAGATTTCTCGGTCACCGAACAAGGAATGCGCGAAACAGTCCGTCAGGTGTTGCTACCACTCTGGAACTCGTATTATTTCCTTGCTCTGTATGCAAATGCTGATGAAGTGTCTGGCGTCGTGCGGACCGATTCGTCGAATGTTCTTGACCAGTACGTCCTTGCCAAACTCGCAGACTCGATTGAATCAGTCACCACCTCTATGGATGTGTACGACCTGTTCGCCGCATGCCAAACAATTCGAAACTTTCTTGATGTCTTGACTAACTGGTACATCCGTCGAAGCCGTGATCGGTTTTGGGCAGGGGACCAAGACGCCATCGACACGTTGCACACGGTGCTTGATTATGTGGTGCGTATTGCTGCACCGCTTCTTCCGCTTGTAACCGACGAGGTATTCCAGGGGCTTCACGGAGCTGAGGCCGGAAGTGTTCACCTCACTGATTGGCCATCATCCACTGAGTTGCCGCGTAATTCTGTTTTGGTAACAGCAATGGACATGGTTCGAGATGTTTGTTCGTCAGCGTTGTCGGTGCGTAAAGCACATGGCCGTCGTGTTCGATTGCCACTCGCGTCACTCACTATTGCTGCTGCGAATGCAGCATCGCTTGAAGGTTACCTTGACATTGTTCGCGACGAAGTGAACGTGCGTGACGTTGTGCTCACTGCTGATGTCGATTCAATTGCGTCACACGAATTGCAAGTGGTGCCAGCAATTGTTGGTCCACGACTTGGACCACGCACTCAGGCGGTCATTGTTGCTGTGAAAAAGGGTGAATGGACTCAAGATGGCGATGTCATCAATGTTGCGGGCGAGTCGCTCCAGCCAGGAGAATATTCACTCAAATTGGTCACGCAAGCAGGTTCTGCCAGCGCTCCGTTGCCTGGTGGGGTTGGCGTTGTTCTGCTCGACGTCAATGTCACTGCTGAACTGGAAGCCGAAGGCTCTGCCCGAGACATCGTGCGTGCTGTGCAGCAGGCTCGCCGTGAAGCCGACCTTGATATCTCAGACAGAATTATTGTCACATTGTCCGTCGACGATCAGCTGAAGGCCCAGATCTTGCCTCATGTCGGACTCATTGCGGGCGAGACACTTGCCCTCGAAGTGCTCTTTGACGCAACCGGGGAGCGTCCCGTTGCGGTGGAGGGCGCTCTCATCGGGGTGTCAGTCGCACTCGCTAGTTGAGAAAAAGGCCGTTTTCGGCCGTAGCCTCACGGGGCAACACGGGCAGATGCCCGATGCAAGGAAGAGTGCTCATTATGGCAACGAAAAAAAAGACCACCCCCGCTAAGAAGGTTGTCAAAAAGGCTCCTGCAAAGAAGGCACCAGCCAAAAAGACCCCTGCGAAGAAGGCTCCTGCAAAGAAAGCACCCGCCAAGAAGAAGGCAGCTCCTGCAAAGAAAGTTGTGAAGAAGGCAGCTCCTGCAAAGAAAGCACCTGCGAAGAAGGCTCCTGTAAAGAAAGCACCTGCGAAGAAGGCAGCTCCTGCGAAAAAGGTAGTGAAGAAAGTTGTTCCTGCAAAGAAAGTTGTGAAGAAGGCAGCTCCTGCGAAAAAGGTTGTTCCAGCAAAGAAAGTTGCTCCTGCAAAGAAAGCAGCTCCTGTAAAAGTTGTTGCTCCGGCTCCTGTGGTTGCTGCTCCTGCACCAGCTCCTGTAAAAAAAGTTGCTAAGAAGCCAGAACCACCGAAGCGTCCTGTCATTGTGAAGGGACCATCGGAAGATGGCATCACTTCGTCAAAGGATTTTGACTTGAAGTTCCTCTTCGCACAACGTGAAGCACTTCAGGCAGAACGCATCAAGTTGGTTGGCCAGGCGAATCGTCTTGAGAATGAAGCAAACGCAATGATTGCTGATGCTGAAATGGGCGATGTGAAGTTTGATGACGAAGGGGGCGAAGGAGACACCATGGTTGTCGAGCGCGAACAAGATCTTGTGTTGTCTGCTGCTGCCCGCCAAACGGTTGAAGAGATCGATGCATCCCTTGCTCGTATGAAAACTGGCGAGTACGGCTATTCCGTTGTTTCAGTCCTGCCAATTCCGAAGGAGCGCCTGCGCGCTATTCCTTGGGCGACAGAGCTTGTTACTGAACGTGCCGGTGGACTAGGACGCCGCTAGGCGTTCCAGCACATCTGTGTTCGCACTTCGCCGACAGGCGATTCTTATTGGTCTCGTGGTTCTTCTGGACCAGGTGACGAAATCATGGGCTGTCTCTGCATTGGATAACGGCCGTGTCATTCACGTGGTTGGATCTTTGCAGTTCTCACTTGGTTTCAATAGTGGCTTTGCGTTCTCTCAGGGGCAAGGCATTGGCCCGATAGTTGGCGTGTTCGCGCTCGTTGCTGTTCTCTTTTTGTTACGAGCAGTGCGCAAGGCAACAACTCAATTGTCGGCACTGGCGCTGTGTGCCATTGTTGCGGGCGCGATAGGCAATATCGCTGATCGATTCTTTCGCGGTGAGGGTTGGCTTCATGGTCGAGTCGTTGATTTCATCGACCTGCAGTGGTGGCCCGTATTTAATGTCGCAGATTCATCGATCACTGTGGGGGCATGTGCGCTTATTGCTGCCATGCTGATGGAAGCACGTAACGGAAAAGGTGTTGACAACGCACATGAAAGTTGAAGAAACACTGCCATCGGCATTGAATAATGAACGTCTCGACCGCATTGTGTCGTTGATTGCTGACATTTCTCGTACCGATGCCTCGAAACTGATTGCAAGCGGAGGCGCCACTGTTGATGGCACACCAGCACCATCTGGCAAAGTCCGGTTACGCGAAGGACAAATTGTTGTCGTTGATCTCGACATGGTTCCTGTTGCTGAACCTCCTGGTCCCGATGCAAGCGTCGTACTTGATGTTGTTTATGTTGATGACGACATCATTGTTGTGAACAAGGCAGCAGGAATTGTTGTTCACCCAGCATCGGGTCATGGTCTCGGAACATTGGTGAACGGTATTTTGGCGTTGTATCCCGAAGTAGCCGACGTTGGTCAACCTGCTCGTCCAGGAATTGTGCATCGTCTCGATGCAGGCACAACAGGAATGATGGTTGTTGCGCGTTCACAACGTGCGTACGACTCATTAGTTGCAGCATTGACCGAACATGAAGTTGGTCGCGAGTACATCGCACTTGCATGGGGCCACTTTGATTCGCCAACTGCTGTCGTTGATGCTGCGATGGGACGTGACCCTCGTGATCCGATGCGAATGGCTGTCGTGCATAACGGCAAATGGGCGCGAACACATCTTGAAGTTGAGACCGAATTTAACCATCCCGCGATGTTGACATTGGTGCGATGCTCACTCGAAACAGGTCGTACACATCAGATTCGAGTGCATCTCGCTGCTGTTGGACACCCAGTTGTTGGCGATGCTATGTACGGTGGCGCAAAGTCAGCGTTAGTTGCACCGAGACCTATGTTGCACGCACGACGTTTAACGCTGATTCATCCTGGTACCGGAGAAGAGATGTCATTCGAAGCGACGTTGCCAGCTGACATGGCAGCAATTATCGCGAAGTGCTCGTTCGAGATTCCTGAGAAATAATTTCCGCGGCTCAGTGAGAGTGCGGAGTGTTCTTCGGCCAGGGACCAGTGCCAGTAGCAGCTGATGCAATTGTGGCAAGTGTGTAGTCGTTCAGGTGGTCACGCATATGGTGAGCCGCAACATCCCAAATAGCGAGCAAGACGCATTGTCCTTCATGGTCGCACGAACCATCTTGATGAGGTTGGCCAAAATCACCAAGGGTGATGGGGCCATCGACGGCAGAAATAATGTCGGAGAGACGAATGTCGCTCGGAGCTTTGGCCAACACGTAACCGCCGCCAACTCCGCGCTTTGAACGAACAAGTCCGGCTCCTTTGAGAGCGAGAAGAATTTGCTCGAGATAGGGCTGTGGTAGCGCAGTGCGTTCAGCAATATCTCTGACAGAGGTCGGAAGTGCGGTCTCAGAATGGAGCGCTAGCGACAATAGGGCTCGACAGGCATAATCACCTCGCGTAGAAACTCGCACATGACCATCGTAGGTGGTTGGATAGTGAGGTGAGTGTTCCGCCGCCAGTCCTGCCTAATTACGCCAATGGCTGCCTGTCAGACATCATTCCCGCGTTGTGTGCTCCAGGCGGGCCCAGAACTGTGCCTGCGTGGATGCCTGCCACGGTGAGTGGGGCTCAGCGTGTCGTCGTTCTCCTCATTGATGGTCTCGGATGGAATCAATTGCAGACCCATACACACTGCATGCCGACACTGTCGAGTTTTGACGGTTCCTTCATCACCACGGTTGCTCCGTCAACCACGGCGACGGCTCTGACCTCCCTAACCACTGGTTTGTCGCCAGGGGAGCACGGCCTCCTCGGATATCGCGTCGATATGGGCGACACAGTGATGAACGTATTGCGTTGGGGGGACGAAAACGGAGATCTGCGTCGCCGATACCCGCCTAATTTGGTTCAACCCTGCCCGCCGTTTCTCGGTTCTCGAGTTCCCGTTCTCAGCAAGGGCGAACTAGAGGGAAGCGGATTCACGTTGGCACATCTCGCGGATGTAAAGCACATGGGGTGGCGCGCAGCAAGCAGTATCCCGGTGCTTGTTCGCCAAGCTCTGGATGCCGGTGAAGATTTTGTGTACGCCTACTACGACGGAGTGGACAAGATTGCACACGAACGCGGCTTTGGTGATTTTTATGATTCAGAACTACGTGCTGCTGATGGGATCGTTGCAGATATTTTGTCTGTGTTGCCATCAGACACTGTGTTGATAGTGACTGCAGATCATGGTCAAGTTCATGTTGGTGATAACACCATTGTTCCGCCACGTGAGATTGTGGATCTCGTCGACCATCAATCAGGTGAAGGCCGATTCCGATGGTTGCATGCAAAACGCGGACGTGCTGCGGCATTGCTCGATGCGTGTTCAATGTATGCAGATGTTGCATGGGTTGTATCTGGCGACCAAGTCATCGATGAAAAGTGGTTTGGGCCGCGTATGAGCGACGAAGTGAAACGCCGGGTAGGTGATGTGGCGCTCGTTGCTCATCAGCCTGTCAGTTTTGAAGAACCTCTCGATGGAGGGGCGTTTCCATTGGTGTGCCGTCATGGGTCACTGACTGCGGACGAAATGTTGGTCCCTTTGCTCGCCAAGCGGGTATAAACAACTTTCCCTGGCGTCTCTGATGCCGAGGGCACACCCGACTGCTAATTTAAGAACTCGCAGTGCAGTTCGCTTGCTTGCCGGCTTTGGGCCGTCAGTGAGTACAAAAGGAGTCGGGAAAGTTCGTGGGTTCGTCATTTACACACCTCCACGTTCACACTGAGTACTCCATGCTCGACGGAGCAGCCCGTCTTGATGAATTGGTCTCGAAGGCTGTCTCTGATGGTCAACAAGCTCTCGGTATTACTGACCACGGCAATATGTATGGCGTCATTGAGTTTTACAAAGAGTGTGTGAAGCAGGGCATCAAGCCCATCCTCGGTACTGAGGCCTACATGGCTCATGATCACCGTTCCGAACGCATCGCGCGAAGGGGACGTCTTGATGACAATGGCGGTTCCGATGAAGGCGGCCGCAAGCAGTACTACCACCTCACATTGTTGGCGGAGAACAACGAGGGGTATCGCAACCTCATTCAATTATCTAGCCTCGCTTTTCTTGAGGGATACCACTACAAACCCCGCGTTGACTGGGAACTGTTGGAGAAATATTCCTCTGGGCTCATGGCAACAACAGGGTGTCTTGGCGGACATGTGTTGCAGTCGCTTTTGAATGGCGATGAAAAGGGCGCAATCGCAAAGGCATCTCGATTGCAAGACATTTTCGGCAAAGACAATTTGTTTGTTGAGCTTCAAGATCACGGCATCGCTAACCAACGAACCACTAATCCAAAATTGGTAGAGATCGCACGAGCAATTGGTGCGCCGATTATCGCCACTAATGATTCGCATTACGTCAACCAAAGCGACCACATGGCACACGATGCGTTGTTGTGTGTGCAGACCGGTGCGTTAATGCGCGATCAAGATCGTTTTCGCTTTGAAGGTAATGAGCATTACTTAAAAACTGCAGCTGAAATGCGTTCGGTATGGAAAGACTTGCCAGAGGCCTGCGACAACACATTGCTTATCGCTGAACGTGCGCAAGTCGATATCACTTTTGATGAATATCAAATTCCTGATTTCCCGATTCCTGCTGACTACAAGACTCCCGCTGACTATCTCTCATTCCTCACGTGGAAAGGCGCTCAGCAACGTTGGGGAGACAACTTACCCTCCGCAGTTGTCGAACGACTCGCATTTGAGCTCAAAACAATTGGCGACATGGGCTTTGATGCGTACTTCCTCATTGTCTGGGATCTCATTCGTCATGCTCGTGAGTCAAATATTCGAGTAGGGCCAGGTCGTGGATCCGCTGCTGGTTGCGCGGTTGCGTATTGCCTACGAATCACAGACCTTGACCCATTGAAATACGACCTTCTGTTTGAGAGGTTCTTGAACCCATCGCGAATCAGCATGCCCGACATCGATATGGACTTTGACTCGCGGTACCGCGATCACATGATTCAGTACGCAGCTGAGAAATACGGCCGCGATCACGTTGCACAAATCATTACTTTTGCCACCATTAAGGCGCGTAATGCCGTGAGAGATGCAGCCCGAGTACTGGGTCATGAATACGGAGTCGGTGACCGCATTGCCAAACTGATGCCAGCGCTTCAGCAAGGGCGCGACACTCCGCTTGCAGCCTGCTTTGAATACAGCGACGAACATGCCGCGGGGTATCGCGAAGCACAGGGACTGCGTGACTTGGTTCTGGCAGATGAGATCGCAGCAAAAGTTGTTGAAGTTGCACGAGGTCTAGAAGGTCTCAAGCGCTCAGACGGAATTCATGCTGCAGCAGTAGTGATCACCGGTAAGCCGCTGATGGACTACCTGCCAATTCAGCGCAAGGGAAATGATGCCCCCATCGTCACGCAATACGAAATGCACGCCGTTGAATCATTGGGTCTTCTCAAAATGGACTTCCTTGGTCTACGAAACCTTGACGTCATTGCTGATGCAGTGGAGATGATCAGAGAACAAACTGATCCTGATTTTGATATCGACATCATTTCGCTAGAAGACACTGAAACGTTTGAGTTACTTGGCAGGGGAGACACCATTGGCGTGTTCCAACTTGAGTCGTTACCAATGCAGAGTTTGTTGCGTCTGATGCGACCCACCGCATTTGAAGATGTCTGCGCAGTGATTGCCTTGTATCGCCCGGGTCCGATGAGCACGAAAATGCACACCACCTACGCAAAAATCAAGAACAACATTGAAGAACCTGAGTACTTCCATGAAGATGCTCGCGAAGTTTTGCACGACACGTATGGCCTCATGGTGTATCAGGAAAGCATGATGCGCGTTGCTCAGAAATTTGCTGGCTATTCACTTGCTCAGGCAGACAACTTGCGCAAAGCGTGCGGTAAGAAAGATCCGAAAGCCATGGCGGCTGAAGAAGGATCCTTTGTTGACGGTTGCGAAAAGACCGGATACGGCCGCCCGCTTGGCGAGAAGTTGTTCGACATCATTCGCGGATTCGCTGACTATGCATTCAACAAGAGCCATGCATACGGATACGGTTTAATCGCGTACCAAACTGCGTATCTCAAAGCGCATTTCCCCGTTGAATATTCTGCATGTTTGTTGTCCTCTGTAAAGGGCAACTATGAAAAAGCTGCAGTGCATCTGGCAGACGCCCGATCTATCGGCATCACTGTTTCAAACCCTGACATCAATGAAGGCCGTTCAGACTTCGCAGCTATTACTGCTGACGGCCAAAAGCGAATTGTGTTCGCTTTGTCTGGCGTGAGAAATGTCGGTGAAGGAATTGTTCTTCAGATTTTGGAAGAACGCGATCGCAATGGTCCGTATGAATCCTTCCATGATTTTGCAAACCGTGCTCCAGAACAAGCTCTCAACAAGCGTGCCGTTGAATCACTCATTAAGGCCGGAGCATTTGATTCGTTCGGACACCCACGTCGAGGATTGCTGATGGTCTTTGAGTCGATCATTGATGCTGCAGTAGTGGCTCGCCGGGAAGAAGAAAAGGGCGTCATGTCGCTCTTTGGTGAAATGGAAGATGCATCGACCACTGGCTGGAGTTCCGAAGTAGCAATTCCCGACATGCAATTCACAAAGCCCGATCAGTTGCGCCATGAAAAAGAAATGTTAGGTCTTTACATTTCAGATCATCCACTGCGCGGAATCGAACATGCATTGCGCCGTCTCGTTACTAGTTCAATTCAAGAACTGGAAGCACGCGAATCCGGAATGGTCACCATTGGCGGAGTGATGTCCAGTTTGAACCGTCGCTTTACGAAGAAAGGCGACCAGATGGCGACATTTGTGTTGGAAGACATGGATGCAGCTATTGAAGTAACGGTCTTTGCAAAAGTATTAGCTGAGTACGGGCACTTACTGTCTGACGATCTTGTCGTCACCATTACTGGTCGGTTGAATCAACGTGATGATGCGCCACCTAGTTTTTCTGCTCAGAGAATTTCAGTACCGGAAAACTTGGGCGACAAAATTGCAGAAGTGGAACTGTCTCTTCCATCTGGTTTTACAGCGGAAAAACTTGAACGTCTCAAAGCAATCATCGCTGAATTTCCAGGTACTTCGCCGTGCAAGGTGAAGTTGGCCGGTGGCAAAGTATTTGATCTCGGACCTTCCGGATTAGTTGACTTTGAGAAGGCTCTTGGGCCATTGCGCGTCACCTTTGGCTCTAATGCCGTAAAAATCATCTAAATAACCCCTGATTTCAGGAATTGGCTGTTGGCAATGGCAGAATAGAAGAGTTGTTGTCGGCACTAGTGCCGCCCGAGTGTCATAGGGAGTCACCCAGTCAATGTCGTTGGAAGTTGCCACACAAGACTGCAGCGCACTCACTGAGGCTCAGTTTGAGGAGTTCCTCACCATCGAGGGTTCCTTTACTGCTGAGCAATTTGCGAAGGCCGGAACAGACTGGGTGTTGTGCACTCTTGCCCGTATTGATGGCAAATTGCACGGTGTTACTTTTTCAACACTTGAACGCATTGGCGGAACGCCATGTGTATTGCTCGGTCTTATGACTATCAAACGCACAGCAAAGCGTGATTCAGTTCTCAAAGGTTTAATGACAGAGGCGTACCATCGTGCACTCATGGCGTTTCCTGACGAAGACGTTGTCGTTGGCAGCCGGTTCGCTACAGCCGATGGCATGGAAGCCTTGAAGGCTGTCACCGACATGATTCCTACGTTCGGACATCGCGCTGTCGGTGAAGAGCGAGCTTGGGGTCGTCGCCTCGCTCGTCGTTTTGGCGTCGATTCCACCTATGACGAAAAAACATTCATTGTTGCATCCGGCGGACAAAGCGGATTCCTTGATCACGAGTCATTGAAGCCCGAAAAAATCTCACCAGAAATCACTTCCTTGTTCGAGGGCGTTAATCCGAAAAAGGGTGGCGTGTTGATTGTTCATGGTTGGACCATGGCTGAAAGCCTTGTCAAGCTCGGCGCTCGCGTCTAAGTCAGTGAACTTCGCCGACATCGTCCGTTCACGTCGGATGTCGAGATCTTTTTCCGATCAATCAGTCGATCCTGCAGTTATTACATCGTGCATTGATTTAGCAAGCCGTGCACCAAGTGCAGGAAAGTCTCAGGGTTGGCATGTTCTTCTTCTCGAGAATGAAGTAACACATCGATATTGGGATATCGCACTTCCGGTAGAAAAGCGAGAGAGTTTTGCTTTTCCACTGTTGCTGCGTGCACCCGTCATCGCCATCAGCATGTGTGATCCCACTGCGTATCTTGAGCGGTATTCAGAACCTGACAAAAAGGCAACAGGCCTTGGGGTCGGGCGTGATCAATGGCCTGCGCCGTATTGGACCATCGATGCGTCGTTTGCCACGATGACATTTCTTCTTGCGTTAGAAGATGCAAAATTGGGAGCTCTCTTTTTTGCTCACTCAAATGAACAGTCGTTGCGACGCGAGTTCAATATTCCTGACCACATAGAAATTTTGGGAACAATAGCCATTGGGCATGAAGTCGACGGCCAGAAACGACAAGGCCGCAGTGCTCAGCGAGTTCGTCGTTCAGTGGAATCGATTATTCACCAAAAGAACTGGTAGCGATTCGTTTGCGCAGTTCTTCAGCGGTAGTCGCCGGAAGCAAGCATTCGTGATTACGGCACACGTACGCCTTTCCTGCTTCTCTGCCGGCCCACAACGGTGAATCCATTGGGTCTCCCCACACAGTGACTGCATTGGGCAACCACTGTGAACGCACGGTGGCAAGGAGTGCAGGATTGTTTCCCGGAATCACAATCTCCACTGCGCCTTCTTGAGCAAACAGAGAAGCCGAGATTGCATTGCAAAACCCCGTTGCTGCAGATGGTGCGACTCGGGCGAGCAAGGCAAGAATCTGACGGGCATGTGTTTCTAATTTCGTATCACCAGTAATTGCTGCCAGACGTAGAAAGGCGTACGCCGCTACTGAGTTTGCAGATGGCGTTGCATTGTCCATTAAGTCTTTCTGACGAACAATCAGTTGTTCGGAAGATGAGGCAACGGTGAATACACCGCCGTGTTCCGGATCCCAGTATTCGTCAATCAATTGATGAGCGGTCTCAGTAGCAATCTGTAGCCACGAATGGGTTGCTGTTAGTTCATACATGCGAGTCATCGCATCAACCACATGGGCCAAGTCGTGGGCCAATGCACTGTGTTGTGAATGGGGAACAGAGTCTTCTTGCCAACTGCGTGACCATACGCCATCTGTATTACGCAATTCAGACACGAGAAATTGAGCATTCTTTTCTGCTACGGGTATCAAGTCGAGTCGATTGAAGGCAGATATTGATTCGCACAATGACGAGAGCATCATTGCGTTCCATTCCGTTAGGACTTTGTTGTCAAGGCCAGGTCGTGGTCGAGTTGCACGGTGATGGAAAAGGCGATGGCGTGCAGATTCAATTTCTGGTGGGCGTTGTAATGCGCCTCTTTGAGGAATGCGATGTGGAATTGAACGGCCTTCAAAATTGCCGGGTTCAGAAATGTTCCACCATTCGAGAGCGATGGCAGCATCCTTGCCAAGAACAGCTGTTACTTCATGTGGTGTCCAGGTGTAGAAGGCGCCTTCTTCGGAATGCCCGTGTTGGTCAAGAGAGTCAGCATCTTCTGCACTGTAGAAACCACCATCGGGATGGCTCATTTCGTCAATGACGTAGGCAATGATTTCTTCTGCGGTTTGCCGATGTCTGTCGTTATGTTCAATCAGCCATGCATGCGTGTATGTGCGAAGCAGGAGCGCCTGGTCGTACAGCATTTTTTCAAAATGGGGAACTAGCCATTTTTCATCCACGCTGTATCGAGAGAAGCCTCCACCGATGTGGTCGTACATGCCGCCTGCTGCCATGGCATCAAGCGATGTTGTCACCATTTCTAGAAACTGTTCATCGTGCGATCTCTGGTGCAGTCGCATTGCGAGATCAAGTGCAAATGTAGAGGGAAATTTTGGGGCAGAGCCAAACCCACCCCATCGGGAGTCAAAGCTCTGGCTCATTGCTTGAACTGCTGTAGCCGCCAGTTCATGTGCATCAAAGGCGGCAACTGGGGCGATACGTGCAGTTCTGCCAACTGCTTCAATCAGTGCGTCAACATTTTGTTGTAGATCTTCTCGCTTGTTTCGCCATGCATCATCAACAGCATGCATCAGCTTCACAAAAGATTCTTGTGGGTAATACGTTCCGCCGTAGAACGGTTCTCCCGTTGGAGTACAGAACACAGTCATCGGCCAGCCGCCACGGCCGGTCATTGCTTGAACCGCATCCATGTAAATCGCATCGACATCGGGTCGTTCTTCTCGATCTACTTTGATATTGACGAAGAGTTCGTTCATGACAGCTGCTGTTGCGTTGTCTTCGAAACTTTCATGCGCCATCACGTGGCACCAGTGGCATGCCGAGTACCCGACCGACAATAAAATTGGTTTGCCAGTGCGCGCAGCTTCAGCGAACGCTTCGTCGCCCCATTGAAACCAATCGACTGGATTATCTCGGTGTTGTCGCAGGTACGGCGACGACGCCTCAGACAGTTTGTTTGTCACGCGCCCATGGCGTGAAAGCCGCCGTCAACATGGATTACTTCGCCAGTTGTCGCAGGAAACCAATCCGACATAAGGGCGAGAACTGTCTTTGCCACGGGTATGGGATCAGAAACATCCCAGCCAAGGGGAGCGCGGTCGTCCCAAATGTCTTCAAACTTTTTAAAACCGGGAATTGACTTTGCCGCCATTGTTTTAATGGGACCTGCAGCAACCAAGTTGCAACGAATGCCTCGTGGTCCGAGTTCCTTTGCCAAATAGCGACTGGTTGATTCAAACGCGGCCTTAGCAACGCCCATCCAGTTGTATGCGGGCCAAGCAACGGTGTTGTCGAAGTCGAGACCAACAATTGATCCACCAGGTGACATCAACGGCAGAAATGCATCGACGAGTGTCTTTAATGAATACGCAGAAATTTGCATAGCGATTGCGACGTCGCTCCATTGAGCAGCCAAGAAGTCGTCTCCGAGGCATATCTCTGGCGCAAAGCCGATTGCGTGTAACACGCCATCGACATGTCCTAATGACGCGCGCACTTGTTCACGAACTGACTCGACGTGTTCAGGAACGGTGACATCGAACTCAAAGACATCAACAGGTGAATCAAGTCTGCGTGCAGATCGCTGGGTGAGCGAGAGTGCGCGACCGGCACCCGTGAGCACTACTTGAGCGCCTTCACGTTGTGCTAGCTGCGCCACGCTAAATGCCAAAGAGGCGTCGGTTAGGACACCTGTCACAACGATTTTTTTGCCTTCAAGAAGTCCCATTCATATGACCGTAGTTCGCAAGGGGTCTATGTGTAAGGCTCTACGGAATGCGTATTGGAATATTGGGCGGCACCGGACCCGCCGGAAGTGCCCTCGGGGCGCGCCTTGCTTCGGTTGGGTATGAAGTGATTATTGGGTCACGGTCCAAAGATCGAGCCTCCGAGGTGTGTGATGCACTGAAAGCCAAGTGGCCAAATCTCACTCTTAATTTGAGTGGCGGAGACAATGACGATGCGTCGGCATGCGATGTTGTGGTTCTTGCTACTCCGTGGGATTCTGCTGCAACGACCGCTCGTGATCACATTGATTTATTGCGTGGCAAAGTAATCATCAGCATGGCAAACGCGCTCGTGCGAGTCGGTCATGAATTTCAACCATTGTTGCCACCTCGCGGAAGTGTTGCTGCTCATGTGCAGGCAGCAGTCCCTGAGTGTCGTGTAGTTGCTGCTTTTCACCACTTGCCTGCAACAGAACTTGGACATCTCGGTGATCCCATTGATTCAGACGTGTTGATTTGCTCAGACAGTTCAGAGGCCCGAACCATCGTGATGGACATCACCGCTCATATCCCCGGATGTCGTCCACTTGATGCTGGTGAATTATCAAACGCAACAGCCATTGAGGCGTTTACAGCGGTGTTGTTGCAACTGAACGTTCGCTACAAAACACGAGTTGCACCAAAACTTACGGGCATCACGAAAGACCCTCGAGCGAAAGCTCTATAAATATGTCAATGCGTTTGTACGACACTGCGCGGCGAGACATCGTGCCATTCACTCCAGATGAGTTGGTGCTGATGTACACATGCGGCATCACGCCGTACGACGCGACACATTTAGGTCATGCATCTACGTTTCTTTTCTATGACATTTTGCAACGCCGCCTGATTGATCTCGGTCACACTGTCCGGTGCGTACGTAATGTCACAGACGTTGATGATCCGTTGTTTGCAAAAGCTCGAGAACTCGGTGTTCATTATCTAGATCTGGCAGCAGGCGAAGAGGCTCGTTTCAATCGAGATATGGAAGCTCTCGAGATGTTGCCTGCGTACAGCACGCCACGAGCATCGTCAGCTATCACTGATATCCGTAAGTTCATCGGACTTGTTCTTGAGCGTGGTTTCGCGTATGCCGTTGGCGGTTCTGTGTATTTCGATGTCACAAAAGTTCCAACATTCGGAGAAGTGTCGCATTACAGCCACGAACAAATGTTGGAGTTCGCTCGTCAACGTGGGGGCAATGTCGATGATCCGCAGAAACGCAATCCGCTCGATTTTGTTTTGTGGCATCCATCAGCAGATGATGAACCAGCGTGGGATGCAACATGGGGTGCAGGTCGTCCCGGCTGGCATATCGAGTGTTCAGCACTCGCGCTGCGTGACCTCGGCACCACCATTGATTTACACGGCGGCGGAAGCGATCTGATATTTCCTCATCATGAATGCGAACGAGCACAGTCCGAAGCTGCAACAGGTGAAACTTTTGTGAAGCATTGGATGCACGTTGCAATGGTGTTCAAAGACGGCGAGAAGATGTCAAAGAGTCTCGGCAACTTGGTGTTTGTTGATCAGCTGCGCACAGTGTGGGATCCACGTTCGATCCGTATCGCGATTATTGAACACCATTACCGCAAGGAATGGGAATGGGATGAAACCCTGATGCCTCGTAGTTCGGCGCGCCTCACTCAGTGGGTCGCATCAGTCGGGGGAACGCAATCTGACCTCTTGGACTCTGTGAGGGCGTGTCTCGATAATGATCTCGATACGCCTGGTGCGCTGGCTCTCATTGACGCAGCTGCTGCTGACGGCAAAGACGTCAGTGCGTCGGCTGCCTTGCTGGGGGTCGAATTACTGACTCCTGTTGGGCCGCGCTAGTAACTCCCGTAGCCCGTCGTGAGGTGTCTGAATCACGACTAATATGTGAAAAGCATGGCAACGCAATCGGACTCGCATTCATCTGTAGATGAATTTGCATCGTCGACAGCCAGTCGGGCTCAACCGCGGGCACGTGCACTGCTGAAACCTCTCACCACAAAGTTGTGGAAGTGTCGTTTCGAAGGTTTTGAAAACATTCCCGAGACCGGTCCAGCTATTTTGTGTCCGAACCACATCAGTTTTCTCGACTCTGTTTTCACTATGGTCCATGCAGGTCGACAAATTAGTTTTGTTGGCAAAGCTGAATACATGGATTCATGGAAGACGAAGTATTTGTTTCCCGCCCTTGGCATGATTCCTATTGATCGTTCAGGCGGTTCGAAGAGCGAAGGGGCTCTATTGGCCGCTGAAGCAGTGCTTCGCCGTGGAGAACTCTTTGGTATTTACCCCGAAGGAACGCGTAGTCGAGATGGCATGTTGTACAAGGGCCACACGGGGGCAGCACGCTTAGCTATGAAAGTGGGGTGTCCCATTCTGCCGGTCGGCATTATCGGCACTCGAGAGATTCAACCTCCAGACACTGTGATGCCGCGTTTTGGACTTGAATGCACAATCAAAATTGGCGCGCCCATTGACGTGTCCCGATATCGCGATCGTGCAGATGACCATATGGTGCTCCGAGAAATTACTGATGAGCTGATGTTTGAAATCCAAGCTCTCACTGGGCAGGAATATCGCAATGTCTATGCCACCAAGCGTGCAGAGAGCATCCCGACAGACCAGGCAGTGTTGAATCACAGCTAAATAGACCCGAGCCGACACTCTCGTCAGCCGTAGAATGGTCGTCTCATGTCAGAGATTTCAGTACTTCTTCCCGATGGCTCCTCGCGTGCGCTACCCGCAGGCTCATCAATCGCCGACTTAGCGGCATCTATCGGCTCTCGGCTTGCCAAGGCTGCTGTCGCCGGAACAGTCAATGGCGCTGAAGTGGACCTGTCAGTCCCGTTGTCTGATGGAGCCACGGTGTCAATCATCACGGCTGATTCTGATGCGGGTCGCCACGTGCTGCGTCACTCCACAGCACATGTGCTCGCACAAGCAGTGGTGCAATTGTTCGAAGGAGCTCACTTCACAATCGGCCCTGCAATTGAAGATGGCTTTTATTACGACTTTGCGTTGCCAAACAATAAGACTTTTTCTGATGATGATCTAGCAGCAATAGAAACTCGCATGCGCGAAATCATGAAAGCGAATCAACCGTTCACTCGTTCTGAAGTGTCGGTGAAAGAGGCGTTGGCGGTCTTTGCGTCTCAACCGTACAAATGTGAAATTATTGAACGCGTAACGTCGGGTGCTGCTGATGGAAGCGATGTTGCTGAAGTCGGAAGTTCTGACTCGGTCAGTTTGTATCGCAACTCAGATTCATTCGTTGACCTGTGTCGCGGTCCTCACGTTCCGTCCACTTCGCGCCTGGGGCATTTCAGTCTGATGAAGGTCGCTGGTGCATATTGGCGTGGAAATGAAAAGGGCCCGATGTTGCAACGCATCTATGGCACCGCGTGGGAATCTGACACTGCACTCAAAGAGCATTTGCACCGTCTTGAAGAAGCAACGAAACGCGACCATCGCCGTCTTGCAAACGAACTTGACCTCCTGTCCTTTCCTACCGAACTCGGTGGCGGTCTTGCTGTATGGCATCCGAAGGGTGCAATTGTTCGCAAATTGATGGAGGACTACAGCCGTCAACGTCACCAAGATGGCGATTACCAGTTTGTGTACACGCCGCATCTTGCCAACGCGAACTTGTTTGCTAAGTCAGGCCACCTTGATTTCTATGCAGACGGTATGTACCCGCCGATGGAGATGGACAACGGCACGTACTACATGAAGCCAATGAACTGTCCGATGCACTGTCTCATTTTCGATAGTCGTCAGCGCAGTTACCGTGAACTTCCATTGCGTTTGTTTGAGTTAGGCAATGTGTATCGATACGAGCGCGCCGGAACTCTCCATGGGTTGCTGCGTATTCGTGGTTTCACCCAAGACGACAGTCATATCTACTGCACAGAAGAACAAATGGCAGACGAGATTTCGTCGCTTCTTGACTTCATCATGTCTGTATTACGTCGATTCGGATTTAACGATTTTGAATTCAATTTGTCCACTCGTGATCCTGAGAAATCAGTGGGGTCTGATGAAATCTGGGGCAAAGCAACAGAGGCACTTCGCGAAGCACTAGACCGCCATGGCGTTGAATACAAGATCAAGGAAGGCGATGCCGCTTTCTATGGTCCGAAGATTGACATTGATGTTCGTGATGCCATTGGTCGTAAATGGCAATTAAGCACCATTCAATGTGACTTCAACTTGCCAGAGCGTTTCGAATTGGAATATGTGGGTTCAGACGGTGCACGCCATCGCCCCATCATGTTGCACCGTGCATTGTTCGGTTCGATTGAACGGTTCTTCGGAGTTCTGATTGAGCACTATGCAGGCGCGTTCCCATCATGGTTATCACCAGAACAAGTTCGAGTGCTCCCTGTGGCACTGGCCCACGACGAGTACGCAACATCTGTAGTGGCTCAGTTGAAGAAAGCCGGTTTCCGGGTTGATATTGATCATGCAGATGAACAATTAGGAAAGCGCATTCGAAACGCAAAGACCAGCAAGGTGCCGTATGTATTGGTTGTTGGTGATGATGACGTTGCTCATCAATCCGTCGGTGTTAACCCACGCGGTGGGGAAGTAGAGCGTGACGTTTCGGTTGCTGACTTTATTGCTCGTCTTGCAGCAGAAGTCGCAGAAGGACAATTAGGCGACATTGATGTCTCTTGAGCAACTCTGGAACGGTTGGAGAGCTGAATACATCGGCACTGCTAATTCGAATTCAACAAACCCAGCTCAGTCAGTCTTTACTTCGATTCTGAATTCAGGGTTATCGGATGAAGAAACGTTCATCGTTCATCGTTCCACTACTTGTTTCGTCATTCTGAATTCGTATCCATATGCGTCTGGTCATGTATTGGTCTTGCCGTATCGAGAAGTAGCCAATCTTGAAGATTTGACGCCCGAAGAATCTGGCGATTTATGGTCAGTTGTCACTGATGCAACAGTGGCACTGCGCGCATCTCATTCTCCCGATGCGCTCAATGTGGGCATTAACTTGGGTGCAGCTGCTGGCGGAAGCATTTCGCAGCATCTACACGTTCATATTGTTCCTCGTTGGAACGGTGATTCGAACTTTATGACTTCAGTAGCGTCAACCCGTACGATTCCAGAACCACTTCCTCTCACCGCATCGAAAATTCGTAATGCATGGCCGAAAGCAACACAATGACCGACGAACTACGCGACCAACTACCAGATGATCTTAATGCGGTCGATCATGTTGGTGCATATGATTTCCCCGACAACAGTCGACGTCGTATACCCGGAGTGATGTACGCAATCTTGGCAGTGCTCTGTGTTGCCAGTTGGTACGTTGCCGACAGCAATGACTCGGCAATTATCAACAAGGGTTTGTTGATTGCAGCGGTTCTCTTGGCTGTGATGTCAATCATCACTATTACGAGTGGCTGGCGCATGACAATGAACGAGTCAGAAGCTCTCGTCGTTGCTACTCGCACAGCGGGATTTGCAGTCGGTCATGCATCTGCTCAACAGGTCTGGCGCGGAATGCGTAGTAAGCCAACCTGGAGAATTTTCTGCTACAGCACTGAAGATCCACCATTGCAGCAGGCATTAGTTCTGATTGATGCTGTTGACGGTCATGTCGTTGAATGCTTGGTCGAAAAGAACCCTGAGGCAGAGATGCCATCTGCGAATACTGAAGAGCGATAGCGTCACACCATGTTCGACGGGCGTTTTCGCGCACCAATTGAGAAGGCTGTTCGCCCGGTTGGTCAATTGCTGAGAAAGACAGGCATGTCGCCTGATCATCTCACCATTCTCGGAATTGCATTTGCCGTTATTGCTGCATTTGCTATTGGTACTGGTGCACTACGTGGTGGACTCGTTCTCGTCATCTTGGCTGCCGTTCCCGACATGCTTGACGGGGCATTGGCAAAAGCGTCAGGGACATCTAGTCAACGCGGTGCATTTTTCGATTCCGTAGTTGACAGGGTCACGGACTCGGTTCTCTTTGGTGGTGTCGCCTGGTATTTCGCATCGGAGAAAGATCCTCATCTTGCGCTCTTGCCAATGGCAATTATGGGTGTTTCGTCACTGATCTCATACGAGCGAGCAAAAGCTGAGTCATTGGGGCTGTATGCCAAGGGTGGACTAATGGAGCGCGCAGAACGCATTGTTGTTCTCTGTATTGCTCTGTTATTTGATTCATTGCTCGTGCCAATCATGTGGATCATGTTGGTTCTTACCGTGATCACCGCCATTCAGAGGTTCGTTCAGGTGTGGCGCCAAGCAGAAGTTTCGTCGACTACTCAAAAGAAACGCGATGTTCGACAAGGACGTCGTATGACGCGAATGAGTGCCCGCACGTCGCGTCGTCAATTGTCCGTTGAATCACGCCAACGTCGCCGCACCCGTAATGGCTAGTCCGTTCGAGGATCTCGCTGACGCGTTTACAGTTGGCGGTTACAGGCTCGGGTCTGTTATTGCGCGGCTAACACCAGCGCCACTATCGCAAGGTGCAGTTTCGTTACTTGCTCCAGGCGTTGCGTTGTCTCTGCGGAAACGCCGTTTCATGATTGAACGACATTTGCAACGAGTCAATCCGTCGCTCACAGGGTTTGCATTGCATCGCGCTTCCCAGCAAGCGTTTGATAGTTACATGCGGTATTACACCGAAAGTTTCCGTTTGCCGACGTTGTCTGCAAAGCATGTCTTGCGGTCGCTGTCTAATGATGGTTTTCATTACATCGAATCTGCGCTCGAACGCGGCAAGGGCGCAATAGTTGCGCTTCCGCATCTCGGCGGTTGGGAATGGGCAGGTCGATGGATGGCAGAGATGGGTCACAGAATGACTGTCATCGTGGAGCCACTCGAACCTCCAGAGCTCTTTGATTGGTTTACGAAATTGCGCAGCGATCTCGGCATGAATGTGGTGCCACTGGGGCCAGGGGCTGCGCCTGCAGTGTTGGCTGCATTGCGCCGAAATGAAGTTGTCTGTTTGTTGTCTGACCGTGACATCCAAGGCAATGGCGTAGAGGTTGATTTCTTTGGTGAACGCACCACGTTGCCAGCTGGCCCAGCGATGTTGGGTATTCGTTCGGGGGCAGCTGTTGTGCCAGGAGCTGTGTATTTCACCTCAGCAGTCGACGGACATCATTGTGTGATTCGTCCACCGTTGGTGTTTGAAAAAGTTGGTGGTTTGCGAGAGCAGGTGGCAGCAGGTACTCAAGCACTTGCCCTCGAACTAGAAGGTTTGATTCGGCGGGCGCCGGAACAGTGGCACTTGTTTCAGCCGAATTGGCCAAGTGATCCTGGGTACGCAGAGATGCGCGCTCGGTCTATCGCTGAATGAACTGAGACACCGCATCGAGTGCACGCGGGGCAATCGAATACCAGATCCATGTCCCATCGCGACGAGATTCCACAAGCCCGGCTTCACGGAGAACCTTCAAGTGATGGCTGATAGTGGGTTGGCTTCGGTCGAGGGGTTCAGTGAGGTCGCAAGAACAGATGCCATCGACTCCGGCGCGGCGGACCAGATCAAAGAGTCTCAGGCGAATGGGGTCTGCAAGTGCAGCAAACATGGGCGCAAGTGCGGACGCTGCGCTGTCTGCGAGCGGCCCTTTGCCAAGTTGAACCTGTTTGGCAATCGTCATGCTTCGATGATACATCGATAGTTATCAATGTCGTGTATATTGATGACTATCAAAGTATCGACCCACAGAACTTTTGATGAGAGGGAAGAATGTCACGAGTACAACTAGCGCTAAATGTAGGCAATCTGAATGATGCAATTGTCTTTTACACCAAGATGTTCGGTGTCGGGCCTGCCAAGGTTCGCGAAGGGTATGCCAACTTCGCAATTGCTGAGCCACCACTGAAGCTTGTTCTGATCGAAGGACATGGTGAAGCCGGAACACTGAATCACGTTGGCGTTGAAGTCGAAGACACAGACCAAGTGGCAGCAAAGATTGAATCGGCTACTGCAATGGGAATGCCAATCGAGATTCAAGAAAGCGAAACGTGCTGTTTCGCTGTACAAGACAAAGTGTGGATCAAAGGCGGCGAATTGCCATGGGAGTGGTACACAGTTCTTGCTGACGCTCCTTCAGACACATCGTTGAAAGCAATGCCAATCATGCTTGGCGTTCCGTCAACAGGCAGCTGCTGCGGCCCAGACGGTTGCTGATGTCACGGCGCACTCTTGCTGAATTTCTCGGTACTGCTTTATTAGTAATGGCGGTTGTCGGATCGGGCATTATGGCCCAGAACCTCACCAAAGATGTTGCATTGCAGCTGTTGGCTAACGCCATCGCGACAGGCGGAGCATTGCTAGGTCTCATCACAATCTTCGGACCAATCTCTGGTGCGTCGTTTAATCCGGTGGTGTCGTTGGTTAGTTATTTCGTAGACCGAGATACGTCTGTTGTTGTTCTTGTTACCGATGTAGTAGCTCAAGTCGCTGGTGCTATTGCAGGTTGCATCATTGCGAACATCATGTTTGCGCATTCCTTCATTGAAATGTCGACCAAGGTACGTACGGGTGGGCCGACCTGGTTTTCCGAAGTGGTTGCCACCGTTGGTTTGCTGCTTGTCATTTGGGGCGGAAAGAGAGCCGGTGCCAATGTCGCTGTCCTTGTTGCGGCTTGGATCACCGGAGCATATTGGTTTACGTCTTCCACCAGTGTTGCCAACCCAGCCGTTGGCATTGGTCGAATGTTCTCTGATTCTTTTGCAGGTATTGCACCAGAGTCAATGCCGCTGTTTGCAGTGATGCAAATTGTGGGCGGAGTGATTGGTTTTGTAATCATCACGACTTTGTGGTCTGGTGACCGAGCCGCATCATGAGTGGCATTTTGTTCTTGTGTATTCATAATGCTGGCCGGTCGCAAATGGCAGCAGGATTTGCACGAGAACTCTCCGGCGGAGATGTACTGATTTTGTCGGGCGGTTCAGAGCCCGCAGATTCTGTCAACCCTGTAGCTGTAGAAGTAATGAACGAAGTCGGAATTGATATTTCGACGTTTGTGCCTCAGAGATATAACGATGACTTGCTGAATGCGGTTGACGTAGTGGTCACCATGGGTTGTGGTGACACGTGCCCGTACATTCCCGGGAAACGATATGTGGACTGGCCGCTCGATGACCCGAAAGGCAAGTCAATCGAAGATGTACGGCGTATTCGTGACGAGATCAAAAATCACGTCACAGAATTACTTGCTCAGTTGTAAACGTCGAACAACTGGTTGATGGCTTTTACTTGACCACCAGTTGTTGAGGACATCACAGCAATCGGTGTAACGCCCGCATGTGCCCACTCCTCAAAGCGAGCACGGACATGAGAAGCAGATCCACTAATTGTGTTGTCGTCTAGCCACTTGTCGCTCATGAGTGAAGGAAGAATGTCTTTGTTTCCCGCTTCGATTGCGGCTTCGATGGCATCCATTTCTTCTGTGTAACCAGCGGCGCGCCAATAGTTGCGGTAGTTAGGAAGCGACACATATCCGGTGAGAGTGCGTCGGTTCACCGCACGTGCAGCTTCCACGTCATCGTCGATGACGGTAGGAATCATATTTGCCAAGAAGAAATCATCACGCACTGCATTTGGAACTTCTGAAAGCTGTTTTGACATGTGGCTCAACGATGCATTCGCCCAAATTGCACCTTCGGAAATTTCCGTGGCCAATTGCAACATTTTGTTGCGCAGTGTTGCGAGATAAATCGGAGGCAGTTGTCCGCCGAATCGTTCGTTTGCTCGCATGGCAGCAACGTATGCAGCAGTGTCAGCAAGTGGTTTGCCTGGTTCAACACCAAGTCGATCTGTTACTGGTCCGTGACTGACGCCAAGGCCCAAGCGAAATCGACCATCTGACATTTCGTTGATGTGAGAGGCGGTGTTTGCCATTTCAACCGGGTGGCTGTAGTAAATCGGTTGAATCGAGGTCCAGTAATTGATTCGTGACGTTTCATGTGCAAGCGACACGCACAGACCCATTGTTCCGCCAAGACTGGGGCACGCAAGCCCTGAGATTCCCTTGTTCTCTGCCTCAACGGCGAGTTCGAGGATGGCTCGTCTCTTGGTGGGCGAGGCCACGATGGAGAGAGCGGGACGGAAAGAAGCATCTACCTTAAGCATTCCCGTAACCTAGCCTGCATGTTGAGAATTGGAATAGTGAGCCCGTACAGCCTCACGGTTCCTGGGGGAGTTCAGCAGCAAGTCCTTGGTCTGGCGCGGAGTTTGCGCGCTAAGGGGCATGAGGTTCGAGTCCTTGGTCCATGTGATGGTCCGCCTCCCGATGCATTCGTGACGCCCCTTGGCAACAGTCTTCCCACCGCAGTGAACGGTTCCATCGCCCCACTTGCCCCCGATGCGTCGGCTGCACTGCGCACCATTCGCGCACTGAACGACGAAGCGTTTGATGTGGTGCATGTGCATGAACCTTTGGTGCCGGGGCCGTCGTTAACTGCGCTTCTCGTAAAGATGGCGCCAGTCGTTGCCACATTTCATTCAGCGGGGGAGTCAGCTGCATATCGCACATTCTCGCGACAATTGAAATGGGTGGCATCACGTATTGATATTCGAGTCGCAGTTTCGAAAGATGCAGTTGAGTTGGCGCAGCGATATATCGGCGGCGAATACGAAGTGTTGTTTAACGGAATTGAACTCAACGAATATGCATCACCTTCCACAACGCCGCGTGAGAATGCAATTTTCTTTATTGGTCGACATGAAGAACGTAAGGGTCTCAGCAACCTTCTTGAAGCTCTCGCACAACTTCCGCCTGACGTACGTTTGTGGATTGCGTCCGACGGACCACAGACTGCAGAACTAAAGACGCGATTCGCTTCAGATTCTCGCATTGAATGGTTGGGTCGAATTTCTGATTCAGAAAAAATTAGCCGTATGAGTCGGGCATCAGTGTTCTGTGCTCCGTCGCTACACGGTGAGTCGTTTGGCGTCGTGCTTCTTGAGGCGATGGCTGCTGGTACTCCAGTAGTGGCCAGCAACCTCGATGGGTATCGCAATGTGGCCACCGATGATGAAACCGCTTTGCTCGTTGAAATCGGAAATATCGCCAGTCTGGCATCGGCACTCGCTCGTGTATTGACTCAACCTCAATTAGCGACGCGACTCACGGCAAACGGACGCGAGCATGCTCAGCGATTTTCTATGGATGTTCTTGCTGATCGATATATCGAGATGTACGAACGTGCACTGCATATGGAAGCAACAAACATCACCACCATCAAGGTGCCCCGTATGCTGAAGAGGTTCGAAGATCGTTTTTTACGGCGGTCACATCTTGATGGCGGGCGATAAGAGTTGACATTTGTCAACTCTGTGAAAGGACATATGAATCAACGTCAATGGATTCCCATCGAGGAATCGAGTCAGTCTCAGGCACGTCGAATATTTGCGTTTCCTGTTTCATTCACACTTGTCATCACGGTCATTTTTCTTCTCATCGGAATCATTATTGGCTTCCCCGTAATCGCGGCCGTTGTTGGTGCTGCTATTTCTGGTGGCTACATGTGGAACGTGTATCGCAATAGCAATGATGTTGTTTTGAAGATGGTGGGTGGCTTGCCCGCATCAGAACACGAACACGCACGTCTGTTTAACGTCATCGACGGACTGTGTGTGGTCGGAGGTGATCAACGCCCTACATTGCGTGTTGTCGGAATTGAATACCCTGTTGCACTTGCCGTCGGAATGCCAGGCGAAGCCGGAACAATTGTGGTGTCAGCTGGTTTTTTGAAAACAATGGGACGCGTCGAAATGGAAGCGGTAATGGCGCACATCATGTGGCGACTGCGTACTGGTGACATTGGTCTCACGACGTACATGTTGGCGTTGACAGCTGCTCTGCAGAAGTTCGGTGGGGACACGGTGATGAAGGCTGTTATTGCTCGCGTCGCAGACGAGCGCACCGTGATGTGGGCTGATGTTGCTGCGTGTCAAGCAACTCGCTATCCACCTGCAATGGTCTCCGCCCTGGAAATCGTTGAGGGGGCCGCTGCCGTTCCCCTAGGGCGTATTGGGGCTCAACCGTTGTGGTTTGCAACTCCTGACTCGGTTGGGGATGACAGTAATTCGCTAGGCAGTGGGTCTACTATGAATTTTGCGCGTCCGTCATTGGCTGACCGTATTGCTGTTCTCAAGGAGATCTGACATGTTGAAATCACACCGCACTCTTGTTCGTCTATCGGTAGCCACCGTCTTGGTATCCATTCTCGCAGCCTGCGGAGGTGGCGGGAAAAGCGCAGATACAACTGCGTGGGTTGACCCACTCACAACAACTCCGCCAGTTCCTGGATACCCACTCACCGGACTTCCAATTACTGATCAAGCTGCAGCAACACGTGTTGCCTTGGTAACAAAGATCGACAACCATCCAGGTGCTCGTCCTCAAACTGGCCTAAACAAAGCCGACATCGTATTTGAAGAAAACGTTGAGTCACTCACTCGTTTCGCAGCTGTGTTCCAAAGCCAGGGCAGCGACCCAGTCGGTCCATTGCGTAGTGGACGTACTCAAGACATCGACATCCTTGGTTCGTTGAACAAGCCATTGTTCGCCTGGAGTGGTGGTAACTACCGCGTAACACAAGCAATTAATGCAAGTGACATGGTCAATGTTGGCTACAGCGCATCTCATGGTAAGGGCGGGTATTACCGCGAAAAGACTATGAAAGCCCCGCACAACTTGTTCGCAAAGACCTCCAATTTGTGGACACTCGCGCCTGCAGGGTCCTCAGCTCCGAAACCACAATTTCTGTATCGCAGCGATAGTGATGCAAAGCCTTCGACATCAACAGCAATTGATGGCGCAAAGGTTTCTATGTACAACGTACGCGTGTACTGGAAATGGGATGCAGCAACTGGAAACTTCTTGCGCAGCAGCGACAATGACAAACGCGTTCTTGAGCCGCACATGACAGATGACGGACAAGTCAACACAAAGAACGTCGTCGTTCTCTACGTCACATACGTTCGAAGCAAGGCTGACCGCAAGAGCCCGAACGCTCTCACTACGGGTAAGGGCACAGGATTTGTGATGACTGACGGCGGCATCATTCCTATTACGTGGTTGCGCGGAAACCGAAGGGTTCCGTTCTCGCTCATCGACGCCAACAATCAATATGTTCGCTTGACTCCAGGCCGTACCTGGGTTGAATTGGCGTGGAAGAACTCCTTGGCTCCAGTTGCTCCTGGAATTGATCCTTCCAAAGTCGCTTTCCCAGCGGTCTAAAGCCATAATTCACATGGGGCGTCATCGTGTCGCCTCGGTACGATGACAGGCATGGTTTCTACTAACGGTTCGTCGTCAACTGGCACACAACGCGTCAAGCGTGGGT